>Ga0172367_10003389_pt1 | contig 20729 bp, 17 predicted proteins | sample Lak10m_FD_114542 | JGI IMG/M metagenome (GOLD analysis project Ga0172367, IMG submission 114542) | Freshwater microbial communities from Kabuno Bay, South-Kivu, Congo - kab_022012_10m | ecosystem: Environmental > Aquatic > Freshwater > Lake | place: Democratic Republic of the Congo: South-Kivu...
ACGTTATCGCCGCCGTCAACGTCGTCTTACCATGGTCTACGTGACCTATCGTCCCTATGTTTATATGCGGTTTACTTCTTACAAATGTTTTCGCCATCTTCTTATCCTCTTCTTTGATTGTTCTCATGGAGCCCACAACCGGGATTGAACCGGTGACCTCTTCCTTACCAAGGAAGTGCTCTACCAACTGAGCTATGTGGGCAATTTGCTGCTATTAATTATTACACTCATTCTTCACTTTACACGAATTGGAGCGGGTGATGGGAATCGAACCCACGCTATCAGCTTGGAAGGCTAAAGTTCTACCATTGAACTACACCCGCATAGGAGCGACGATCCTACCTTCAGCACTACAAGAGTGTTAACTCCTGATCAACACCAAAAATCATCATAATTCATCAAATGGTGGAGGGGGTAGGATTCGAACCTACGAAGGCTGGGCCGGCAGATTTACAGTCTGCTCCCTTTGGCCGCTCGGGAACCCCTCCAGAGCAAATTCAACAGGGTGGTGATTATCAGTAAATAGGTAAATGATGTCAATAAAATACACTCTACTAACATATGCCTATCCACACGAAAAAAATCCAAGGAACACAACAACCGAAATCACAGAAATAAGAGACTTATCACAAGAATGAAACTAGTAAATTAAAGAAGCAAAATTCGACCGACAATGCATTTACCCCATCTCTTCTCTACACAATTGACACAAATATTTCTCGAACTCCTTTCCAATTTCAGGGTGACGACGAGCGTAAGCAACAACCGCTTCTAAGTAACCAAGCTTATTACCACAGTCATAACGCGTACCAGCAAACAAATAACCGTAAACATCTTCAATTAACATCAACTGCAAAATACCATCAGTTATTTGAATTTCACCAATAGCTCCTGGCTTGATGTTTTGCAAAAAAGTAAACAATCGTGGGGTTAAAATATAACGACCAACCGATGCGTATAACGACGGAGTGACTTCGGCCTTAGGCTTTTCAACAATATTACCAATTTTCACCGCCTCACCAATGGCCAACTTTGTTTTCTTTTCATCCTTCATACCAACCATACCATATTTCTCTACTTCCGCTGGCGTTACTTGCTGTAGTGCCAAAACGCTACACTGCGTCTGCTCATATACTTCCATCATTTGGGCTAAACAAGACTTTGTAACCTCACCCGCGTCACTAACCCCATTGATCAAGTCATCCGCTAGAAACAAAGCAAATGGTTCATTTCCAACTACCTCATGCGCGCACAATACCGCATGACCCAATCCCAACGGGCTTGGTTGCCTAACATAAACACAAAACACATCCCTTGGTAGCATGTTTTGTACTGCATTCAAAAGTTCATATTTCCCACTTTCTGCCAGTTTAGTTTCTAATTCAAAATTAGAGTCAAAATGATCCTCAATCGATCGCTTAGTACTGCTAGTAACAAAAATTAATTCTTTAATCCCGCACGCCACTGCCTCTTCCACCGCATATTGAATTACCGGCTTATCAACAATAGGCAACATCTCTTTGGGATTAGCTTTGGTAGCAGGCAAAAAGCGCGTACCTAAACCGGCAACTGGAAATACAGCTTTACGAATTGCAACCATACAAATCTCCTCTCCCTTAATTTATTTTAAGGCGTGACGGTCATATACTAATCACGAAATCATTTTGCGAAAAATGTGTCAAAGAAACACAATCGCCATCGCCTACGTAGCCCTGCCACTACGGTACTCCATCGGCGCGACGTGGCCTACTCACCGAGATTATCCATTGTTAGCTATTAATTATCAATTACTACTCACCTGCAAAGCTTCGTACAAATTACTCACACCAATTATTTCAATATCAGGAAACGCTTTCGGCTTCTTAGGAATATTGGCATTAGGAACTAATGCTTTTGTGAATCCATGTTTGGCAGCCGCCCTAATGCGCTCCTGACCGCTCTGCACTGGTCTGATCTCACCGGCTAATCCAACTTCGCCAAACACCACCAATCCTTCCTGCAACGGTTTGTTGCGCATACTTGAAATAATTGCTAATAAAATTGCCAAATCAATTGCAGTTTCCGTTACGCGAACACCACCCACAATGTTAACAAAAACATCTTGATCATAAGTTTGGACGCCGCCATGACGATGCAACGCTGCCAATAGCATCGACACTCGATTTTGATCAAGCCCAACAGTTACCCGTCGCGGATTAGCAAGATAACTCGCATCAACCAGTGCCTGCACTTCAACTAACAATGGCCGACTCCCCTCCCAAGTTACCATTACGACACTACCGGCAACTTTATTTGAATAATTCGACAAAAAAATTGCTGAAGGATTGTTGACTTCACGCAAGCCACTATCTGTCATAGCAAATACTCCCAGCTCATTTACTGCACCAAAACGATTCTTGGTAGCGCGAATCACCCGATAACGACTATCACTCTCTCCTTCAAAGTATAAAACACAATCAACCATGTGCTCTAATACACGTGGCCCAGCGAGCGTACCTTCTTTGGTAACATGCCCCACGATAAACAAGATTACATTGTTTTGTTTGGCATAACGCACCAAACGCGCAGCACACTCGCGCACTTGACCAACTCCGCCCGGAGCTGACTGTAATATTTCGGTATAAAGTGTCTGAATCGAGTCGACTACCATGACCTGTGGCTGCTCTTGCTGCGCTAGAGCTAAAATACGCTCCACCTGCGTTTCAGCAAGCAAATGCAAGCGATGTTGCTGCAAACCCAAACGTTGAGCACGCATCGCAACCTGTTGCAATGATTCTTCTCCAGTAACATAAAGTGCAGCGTGATTCTTACTAAGATTGCACAGTGCTTGCAACAACAGTGTCGACTTACCAATACCAGGATCACCACCAACTAACACTGCCGACCCAACCACCAGACCACCACCCAATACTCGATCAAGCTCAGAAACTTCAGTACTAATGCGTGGCTCAGCCACTAGAGCTATTTCCGGCAACATCACAGCGCTAGCACCGACATTACTTTCAGCTGCATAACCACCAAAGCGTGAACCGATACCGGAACTTGCCGCTACCACTACTTCCTCAACAATGCTGTTCCATGCCTTGCAATCGGCACATTGTCCCACCCATTTATTCGAACGCGCACCACAATCTTGACAAACATAAATTACTTTAGTTCTACTGGAAGTCATAAATACTGTCCTCTAGCGGTTTCTTAGATTTTAAATTAACATAAAATTTACATCAGCTCAGCTTTGCATTTTGCCAAATTAGCAAGTAGAATCGTCGCCTGTTTTTCGTACCATTTTCCATACCATTCAATCATTAAACAATCAAAATTATCGGGGTGGGTATCAATTTTATGCCAAGCGTTAGACTCAAAGAACATGAACCTTTTGAAGTAGCTCTGCGTCGTTTCAAGCGTGCTTGCGAAAAGGCAGGAATCATAACCAAATTACGTCAAAAAGAATATTATGAAAAACCCACTGCCAAACGTAAACGCAAACATACTGCTACTACGAAAAGAAACATGAAACGTTTAATGAAGGGGAATGGTTTACCGGAAAGAGAAAGATTCTGATACCAATGCATTTATGACAAACAATCTAACCTTAAGGCAAATCATTCAAGAAGATATGAAAAGTGCGATGCGTAGTCGTGAAGCGTTGCGCTTAGAGACCATCCGCATGTTGCTTGCCGCGATCAAACAGCGCGAAATTGATAGTCGCATTACAGTTGGTGACCTTCCATTGAATGACGGGCAAATTGTTGCTGTTATTGATAAGATGATTAAACAACGAGAAGATTCGGCACAACAATATCTTGCTGGCGGTAGGCCCGAGCTTGCTGCTAAAGAAAAAGCTGAGATCGAAATTCTTAAAAATTATTTACCACAATCGCTCACTAACGAAGAAATCGTTGCCATAATTCAGCAAGCAATAGCCAAAACAGGTGCCAGTTCAATCAAAGACATGGCTAAAGTCATGAGCTTCATTAAAGAAAAGGCAGCTGGACGTGCCGATTTTGGTAAAGTTAGCGTTAAAGTAAAAGAATTGTTAGCGTCACTATGACGTAAACCAATCACGTTCTGTTCTCACCCCAGTCATCTATCGATATCGCACGTGCATCTGATTCATATCTTTTTCGTGTCTTTCTTCTCAATTCGGTACAATTTAGGTCATGGCAACTCTAATCCCTCAAAGCTTTATCAATGACTTATTAACACGAATCGATATCGTAGAAATTATCAACCCTCGCGTTCATTTACGTAAAGCCGGCAGTAACTTCCAAGCTTTATGCCCTTTTCACAACGAAAAAACCCCATCGTTTAGTGTCAGTCAGCGCAAACAGTTTTATCACTGTTTTGGTTGCGGCGCTCACGGCAATGCCATTAGTTTTATCATGAATTTTGAAAAATTAACTTTCGTTGAAGCAGTCGAAACCCTTGCTGCTTACCTCGGGTTAGAAGTACCAAGAACCACTGAAGCTGGATTACAATCAACATCTCAACCACAAACACAACTCAACGAACTTTGTGCGCTACTACTGCAAGTGAGCACTTTTTATCAGCAGCAACTCGAGCAATCACCGTTAGCACTGGATTATTTAAAAAAGCGTGGTGTCTCACCTGAAATATGCAAAAAATTCAAACTGGGTTTTGCGCCATCCGGATGGGAACATCTAAACCAATCTGATTCTGACAATGATGCTAAAATCAAACAACAACTGCTAGCCACGGGCATGCTAATTCAAAGTGATCAACCAAATAACTACCGCAACGAATATGACTCTAACAACTCAAGCTTAGGTCTAACTTCAACGCGACAAGCAGCACCGCGAACGTATGCTCGTTTTCGCCACCGTCTAATGTTCCCCATCCACGATCGACGGGGACGGATTATAGGATTTGGTGGCCGCACTATGGGCGATGACATTCCAAAATACCTAAACTCACCTGAAACCCCACTCTTCCACAAAGGCAACGAACTTTATGGCTTATATGAAGCGCGTCAATCTAATCGTAATTTATCGTCAATTATTGTCGTCGAAGGCTACATGGATGTTATTGCACTAGCGCAACATCACATCACCAACACCGCTGCGACTTTGGGAACAGCTATTACCGCAAAACAAATACAACAATTACTACAAAATTGTAAAACCATAACTTTTTGTTTTGATGGCGACAACGCAGGCAAAACAGCAGCATGGCGCGCTTTAGAAAACGCGCTACCGCTGATGTACGAAGGCATTGAAATAAAGTTTGTTTTTCTTCCCGAGCAAGAAGACCCAGATACAATAGTACGCAAAGAAGGACGTGAGGCTTTTTTGCAACGCTTGACAACAGCCACTCCTCTTTCTGATTTTTTATTTCAACAATTGACTGGCTCAACTAACATCAACACTCTAGACGGCCGTGCCAAATTAATTCAGCAAACCCAACAACTACTTCAAAGAATGTCAAATGGCGTATTCAAACAAATGCTACTCACCAAATTAGCTGAAATAACTAAAACCAGCATTAGCACTATTCGCGACCATGAACAAAGCACCACCAAATCATCTGCTAGATCAGCCAACACTAAAGACTTTACTTCATCACTCAACCCAATCCAAATGGCTATTGGTCTGTTATTAAATTACCCAGAATTGGCAACAACCATCACGGAAGAAGATATCAACATCATCGTTAATCTCAATACTCAAGAGGCCAAACTACTGATTGATCTAAATAATTTAATTAAACAAAACATGGAAAAACAACAGCAAAATTTAACTTTAGGGACTATAATTGAATCCTGGAGATATCAATCAGAAAATGATTTTGCTTTAATCACTAAAATTGCCGCCTGGGAACCACTAATTTCTCATGCAGCCTTGAAAAATGAGTTCTGCGGCATCATACAGAGAGTAAGGGAATATGGTTTGGAATTCATCATTCAAACTTTATTACGCAAAGCTAGCTCTCAAGATTTAACCATAGACGAGAAGGTGAAGTTACAAGATTTAATTAAAATGGTTAAAAATAGACAATATAGACAATAATTTAAAACAGGTAAATTGACATCACCAAACACTGAAGTATAGAAAATAACAACCGTTGTTTATTGTGCAAATAGGATAGGCATCATGAAAAAAAAAACCAAAGTAATCGAAGTTAAAAAAAGACAAAGTTTTGTGACTAAGTCGAAAAGTAAAGGTGGAAATAAAAATAAAAGTAGGACAAATAAAGCAACAAATAAAACAACAAAGAAAAAAACAACGGGAAAAAAAGTGAAACCTAAAACAAAAACCATTAGCAAAACAGTTGCACTATCAAAAACAAACAAAAACCGACACAAAAAACCAAAAAGTAAACCGGTTACAATAACCAAATCTACCAAATCCAAACAACATACCAAAAGGACTAACGGTAAAACCAAGCGCACATCTAAAACAGCGCCAAAAACTCAAATAAGCATCGTTTCTAAAACATCTAAAATCGCAAAAAAACCAACACAAAAACCAAAACACAATACAAATACAAGAAAAGTAAAACCAACAAAGTCTATTGCTAAAATTAATACCACCAAGATCAACGCTGCTAAAACCAAAAAAAACATAGTCAAAGGAATCAAAGAAAAAGAGGTAGCCAAACACTCCACGCAAAAGACACAAATTACACAAAAAAATGAAAAATTAAACCTATTAATCAACAAAGCAAAAGACCAAGGATACCTGACCTATAGTGACATCAATGATACTTTGCCACCGGAAACTGATCCGGAACAAATCGAAGATATCATGAATCTTTTGGAAGACATTAATTTACCAATATCTGACGAAGAACAAGGTGCTATTCAAAATGGTGAAGCTACATTCGCTGCTGCGATTTCCACTGAAGAATTAACCGAAACAACTCAGTCCGTAACAGTCTCTACTACCAGCACCCTTTCGCCTGAGGAAGCAACCAGATCAACTGATCCAGTACGCATCTACATGCGCGAAATGGGCACTGCAAAACTTCTAACCCGAAACGGGGAAATCGCTATTGCTAAAAGAATTGAGGACGGCATCCGTAAAACCATGGAAGCTTTCGCTAAATATCCCGGAACAATTAAAAGCATTCTTGAGGAGTATGAAAAAACCGCTGCAGGGACTAAGAGATTACAAGATATCATCAGCGGATTTTATAACGCCGATGAAGAGGATGTGCCATCACAACAACTACCACCTAACGGTCATCAAGGAAAAAATTGTAATGTATCAGGCAAACCGCTGGATGCCATCAACCTACCGAAACAATCAGCCAATGATTCAGTCATTAAAAAAATTGAAAAAACAGACCATGATGCTTCCATGAAAATTGATCACGATGGAGAAGAGATTGATGGCTCAAGTGGAGAAGATGGAGGCAGTGACAGTGATATCGAAGAAGGTCCTAATCCGCTAATTGCAGCTAAACATTTCAATGAGTTAAAAGAGTTGCATCAAAAGTATGTCGCCACCGAAGCCAAACATGGCCAAACTCATCAGCGTACTCAAAAATGTCAGAAACATTTAATTGAAGCGTTCTCACAATTTAAATTAACTACGAAAGAATTGCAGAGACATAGCCAAAAAATTCACAAAATCATTGAAAACATCAGAGAACAAGAACAAATCATTGCCGACATTTGTATTAAAAAAACAAAAATTCCACGTAAATTATTTATTACCTCATTTCCCAATCACGAAACAGACCTTCAATGGGTAAAAAGTTTTTGCGCGAAAAATAAAAGCTATACCACCCCGTTAATGCAACACCTTGTTAACATCCAACGAGCCCAAAAAAAATTAATTGAAATTGCCGAGCTGGTAAAACTGCCTATTACCGAAATCAAAGAAATCAATCATCAAATTTCAGTTGGCGAAGCTAAAGCGCGTCGTGCCAAAAAGGAAATGACTGAAGCTAATTTGCGTTTGGTAATTTCCATTGCCAAAAAATACACCAATCGTGGCCTACAGTTTTTGGACCTCATTCAAGAAGGTAATATCGGGTTGATGAAGGCAGTGGATAAATTCGAATATCGTCGTGGGTATAAATTTTCCACCTATGCTACTTGGTGGATTCGCCAAGCCATTACCAGATCAATTGCAGATCAGGCACGAACTATCCGCATTCCCGTACACATGATTGAAACAATAAACAAACTAAATCGCATTTCGCGCCAAATTCTTCAGGAAACTGGCCAAGAACCAAATCCCGAAGAATTAAGTGTAAAAATGATGATCAGTGAAGATAAAATTCGCAAAATACTTAAAATCGCCAAAGAACCAATCTCTTTGGAGACGCCAATCGGTGATGATGAAGATTATAGTTTGGGTAACCTGATTGAAGACGGTAACGCATTGCAACCAATTGATTGGGCAACCAAAAGAGGACTACGTGAAACCGTAGGAGAAGTGCTGGGGTCACTAACTCCGCGCGAAGCTAAAGTATTACGCATGCGCTTTGGAATTAATATGAACACTGATCACACTCTGGAAGAAGTAGGAAAACAGTTCGACGTGACCCGCGAACGCATTAGACAAATTGAAGCTAAAGCCCTACGCAAACTTCGCCATCCCAGCCGCGCCGAAAAACTGGAAAGCTTTAAAGAAGACTAAAATTACTTAACCGCGCTCTACATATGTGAGCACGCGAACGAACGTGCAACAAAGCTTCAATACCAAAATGCGATGGGTATAAATACTACAAAAACGGCGACCAAGCGGGCTCCTGAACTTCCCCCTCACGCGCTGGAAGCACTAGTTTAACACGACCATCACTCGAAACCGCCGCCAGCACTCCACGCCTACCAACACTTGTTGCATAAACAATCATCTTGCCATTCGGAGCTACGCTTGGTGATTCGTTAAAATCGGTCCTAGTTAAAATCGTAACACGCCCACTTTCAAGATTTTGCAATGCAATGTTAAATGTTTTATCAACTTGATGTAGCATTACAATGTTTTTACCATCTGCGGTAAAAGAAGCGCGGGCATTGTAATTTCCTTTGTAGGTGAGACGTTCTACTTTTTTACTCTCAAGATAAACACGATAGATCTGAGGACTGCCACCACGATTGGAAGTGAAAATAATCGATCTACCATCCTTATCCCAGCTTGGTTCAGTATCCAAATACCAATCGCTGGTAACCTGCGTCATATTATTGCTACCTAAATCCAAAACATAAATTTTTGGATAGCCTGTGGTGCTTAACACCAACGCCATTTTTTTTCCATCAGGAGACCAGGCTGGAGCACCGTTGATACCTGGATGTTTACTAATCAGTTGCCGTTGTCCCGTAGCTAAATCCTGCTGATAAATTCCTGCCCGATTACCTTCAAACGAAACATAAGCTATTTTTTTACCATCTGGTGACCATGCCGGGGACATCAGTGGCTGGTCAGAAGAAAGTAAGGTTTTAGGACTATGACCATCAACATCGGCAACTTCGAGCTGATATTTAGTTTGATTGGCCACATTGCGTTGCACCAAAATATAAGCAATTTTAGTCGCAAAAACCGAGCGATCGCCGGTAAGTTTTTCGTAAATCAAATTGCTGATGTGATGAGCTAAAGAACGCAACTGAGTTACTGGCACTTTATATTGTTCATCTAACAAAACTGCTTTGTTGTAGACGTCGATTAATTGAAAAGACACGCGATAGTTGGAACTATCGATTTTTTTGATCTCTCCGATAACCAAATCTTCGGTTTTTTTGGTACGCCAAAATTCATAATTGACTCCAGCCTTGCCTCCAATAACTGGCAGTAAATTAGCCACATCAGCTAACTTAAATTTACCACTGTTCTTTAGATCCAAACCAATAACTTCACGAATATTACTAGTATCACCACTAGCTTCTTCACCCAAAAATGGCATAACTGCAATAGTAACTGCGCTATCAACACCCTGAGTCAACTCAAGGTCTAATGCCGCATAACTTGGCATCATAAAAAACAAAAAACTTACTCCCCAAAATAAAGCAGGAACCTTTTTTTTCAACCAAAAAAACCCCAACATAATTCTTAACATGACTTTATTTTCCTCAACGATTGTTTTAACATGCTGGCAGCTTGCCACATTAACACCAGCAGCGTTAATTGTACTGAACTTTTCTATGAAAATAAAACGCAACTAGAGAGATTTTAACCATGAAAACTCTAATCAAAAGTAATATTTCTTGGGTTGGGAAAATTGACTGGGAGTTAAGGAAATTTCATGGCAATGAGTACTCAACCCACCGCGGATCAAGCTATAACTCTTACCTCATCCAGGAAGAAAAAACCGCACTAATTGATACCGTCTGGCTACCTTTTGCCACCGAATTCGTCGCTAATCTTAAAAAAGAAATTGACCTAAAAAAAATTGATTTCATTGTCGCAAATCACGGTGAAATTGACCACACTGGCGCGCTGCTGGAGCTCTTGCGCCATATTCCAGACACCCCAATTTATTGCACTGCCAATGGCGTCAAGTCAATTAAAGGACACTATCATCAAAATTGGAATTTTAATGTTGTTAAAACTGGCGACAAAATAAGCCTTGGAAAAAAAGAGTTAATCTTCATTGAAGCCCCGATGCTACATTGGCCAGACACTATGTTCTGTTATTTAACAGGAGATAACGTACTGTTTAGCAACGACGCGTTTGGTCAGCATTATGCCTCTGAATATTTATTCAACGATCTTGTCGATCAAACTGAACTTTATGCCGAAGCTATTAAATATTACGCCAATATTCTGACGCCGTTTAGTCACCTCGTTACCAAAAAAATCAAAGAATTCATCGCGCTCAACTTGCCGTTAGACGTTATTTGCACCAGTCACGGCATTATTTGGCGCCATAACCCGATGCAAATCGTAGATAAATATTTAGCGTGGGCGAATAATTATCAAGAAAATCAGATCACCATTGTCTACGACACTATGTGGGATGGCACCAGAGTTATGGCGGAAAACATTGCCAAAGGAATTGTCGCTCGCGACAGGAAAGTTAATGTCAAAGTATTCAACGCCGCTAACACTGACAAAAACGATATCACCACTGAAATATTCAAATCCAAAGCTCTGATTTTGGGTTCACCAACAATCAATAACGGAATTTTAACGTCGATTGCTGGATTGCTTGAAGAACTTAAAGGTTTTAAATTCAAGAATAAAAAAGCCGCAATTTTCGGCTGTTATGGTTGGAGCGGCGAAGCCAATAGCATCCTCGCAGAAAATTTGAAACAAGCTAATTTTACAGTGGTTGATGATGGCATTAAGAATTTGTGGCAACCAGATGATCAAATTTGTAATGCATGCTTTGATTATGGCGCCCGTTTGAGTGAATGCTTTACGTTGCAACAGATTGACAAAACCAAATGTTAATAATGCTAGATTAGCATTGCTCATAGCTTGTTTGCACCAGGAACACGACAATGAAAAACTCCAGATTTGACATATTATCTCAGCGTGTATCATCACTGCCACCAATCGACACAGCCATTATAGACCCGTCTTCCAAAGAAGCTTTGGCCGGTGCGGTTATGGCCGCCGGAAAAGGATTCATTAACCCAATCATTTTGGGCAATAAAATTGGTATCTTAAAACTTGCTGACGAACTACAAATGGCAATTGATGGCTATCAAATAATCGACCTTGATACGAAAAGCGCAATTGAATATGGAGTAAAATTGGCCCGTAACGGTGAGGTAAAGGCTATAGTTAAAGGCAACATCCACACCGATAGCCTGATGAGTGAAGTAGTGCACGCGGAACGAGGTCTGCGCACTGCAGCAAGAATGAGTCATTGTTTCGCGGTAGATGTTCCAGCTTACAAAAAATTATTTATTATCACTGACGCTGCCTTAAACGTTACTCCAAACTTAAACGAGAAAAAACATATCGTACAAAATGCCATTATACTGGCTCAAGCTTTAGGAATCGTCATGCCTAAAGTAGCACTGTTATCAGCCGTAGAAATCGTCAATGAAAACATTCCTGCAACTCTAGAATGCGCTATCCTGTGCAAAATGTCTGAAAGGAATCAGATCCATGGTGGTGTACTCGATGGACCACTGTCTCTCGATTTAGCCATTTCGTCTGAATCGGCTGCAGTTAAAAATTTAACCTCAGAAGTCACTGGAAACGCTGATGTTCTAGTAGTACCTAACCTTGAAAGCGGCAACATTCTCTTCAAAGCACTCAACTACCTTGCCAACGCAATGAGCTTCGGTTTAGTACTTGGCGCTAAAGTTCCAATAGTACTCACTAGCAGGTCAGCGACTGCTCAATCCAGAAGTGGGTCGTGTCTGTTAGCAAAGATTGTGCATTACCATAATAGTAACCTTACAAAAAAATAAACGAGGGGTCACAATCATGAGTACAACACTTTCATCAAGTCCAACATCGACTCTTGAAAAGCTATTAGAATCAACCGCAAGCAAGTAGCAGAAGAGGTGGCAAAGGAAGTCACACAAGAAGTAGCGAAAGATCTGGCCGCTGGGGCAGCAATGTAACTTATTGAAAATATATGACAAATAAGCTTTTGGGAATTTTAGGCGGAACCTTCGACCCGATTCATTTAGGTCATTTGCAAATAGCACGAAATCTAACCCAACAAGCGCAACTGTCAGCTATCAAAATAATTCCGTGTTATCAATCACCACACCGCCAGCATGCAATTGCCAACGCTCAACACCGCACAACAATGATCAAATTAGCTCTTGCAGAAGATGCTACTAAACAACATCATCAAGATCATCAATCCAAGATAAATTTTGAGCTCGATGAACGAGAAATCAACAAACCACAAATTTCCTATACCGTAACCACGCTGGAAGAATTACACCAAGAACAAGAAAAACAGAAAGTAATGACTGGCACATCATGGTCGCTTTGCCTTATTATTGGAGCTGATGTTTTTGCCAAATTCCACTTATGGCATCGGTGGCAAAGAATATTGCAACTATGTCATTTGATCGTAGTGGCGCGACCAAATCTTGCATTACCACAACTTGACGATGCCCATAACGAGCTTAACCAAAAAATTTATTCCCACATCATTACTGAACCATCTGAACTAAGGACAAAAACCGCAGGTTTAGTTTGGTTCGCCACAATTAACCCCATAGCAATTGCAGCAACGACCATTCGTAACACCATCAAAGATGGTAAAAGCGCAGCAATATTTTTACCAATGACAGTTTGGAAATATATTGTTGAACACAATCTATATCGCTAGAAATGTACCGATGATATATCTTCAGAGCATTCTATCAATTATTGCCCCAACATAAACCATGAGGAACAACCATGAAAACCACTCAGCTAAATAAGCTAATAACCACTACTCTGGACGAACATAAAGCCGAAAACATCACCACTCTTGATGTGCGTCAAACAACCAATTTCACCGATTATATGATCATCTGTTCTGCTACTTCTACGCGCCAAATTAAAGCTCTGAGCAATCATTTGGTAGTAGAACTAAAAAAACACCAGGTCAAACCGCTGGGAGTTGAAGGCGATACTGGCGCTGACGAATGGGCGTTAATCGATTGCGGGGATATCCTCGTCCACATTATGCTGCCACAAACCCGTGAATTTTACAGTTTAGAAAAACTCTGGGGCACACCAACAACTACAGCAAACACAACGATGAAAACAACAAAAAAGAAAACGAAAAAGACCAGCACTGGTAAAGCAACTACCAAATCGACAACTAAAAAGAAAATCTCAGCCAAACCAAAGATTAAGAAAAAAACGACCAGCAGTAAAAAGTTGAAAACAATCACTCGAAATAAAAGCGTCACAACATCTAAGAAAACATCAACTAAGAAAACATCAACGAAAATGCGACCACAACGTCCGAAGTGTTAGCTATGGTAAGGACTACATCCTGACTGTTCAGAACAATATTCAGTCTCATAAGTTATGAACCTATATACACAAAGAGTATGTTAATGAGACTTTAATCTTGAGTCCAACAGAAGAATTCACAAATTTACAATTCATAGTGGGGATGTTATGCCAACACAAGAAAAATCATTAAATTTAAATTCATCAGAAAGCATCTTTGTGTCTAATTTAATTGCAGGTGAATTCAAAGGTGAAAAGCTTAAAAATGAAATTGAAAAATTTCTTGATAAGAATGGGGGGAAAGAGCTGTCCGAACTAAAGGATGAGCTATGCTACAAGAACGGAAATGAATATACATCGAGAAAAATTGAAGTTTATAAAACGATATATGATGTTATAGCGAATCAATTAAACGATTCGGATCTTAGTGATATATTTATTCCTAAAGTGGGTCAATGTAACTTCGATCAGGATGACTTTTCTGTGCTGCAATATATAACCGAACGGATTCTTGATAATCCGCGGTTTAATGAGTGGATATGCCTTAATCAGTCCTATTTACTAAGTATAAGTAGGAATAATCCTGATCTAGAACGCAAGATGGTGCTTTTTTATATAGAAAAGGAGAAGAAAGATGTTAACCGCCAAAATTTTGTAAGGAATGCTTTTTTATTGTACTTACATTAGTGGCTCTAGCATCCTCGATATTTGTAGTAACCATTCCAGCTGCAATTTTCTTTACTACATTTTTATGGATCGTTAATAATATGATTGCTAAAAGCAAAGAAGGTGAAATTGCTCATGACTGGAAGGGTGGTCTGCTTAGTAAGAAAGATAATGTGTGGATGGCTGAAGCGCAAAAATTACTTAATGGAGACCGCGATTTTCAAAACAACAGCGAGAAGGAGTTGTCGTCGAATATCGAGCAAAAATCAGCCTCTCAGAAGCAGCAGCGTTATTACAGTAAGGAACTTAAGGATTTCGTAAACAAATATAAAATTCTCGATAAGAAGACAACGGAGAATAATCTCGATAGCGAAGTAAAAACAGGTAACGATAATAATGACACCAATGCAACCAATTTAAATAATGAAAATGACTCAAATGATCTTCATAAACTCAAGTAGGCAAATTTAAAAGAGGCAGTTCTACGCTATTAATTAGTAACTACTGGTATGGGACTGTAAGTTTTGGTCATTTTATACAAACTTCACGTGATTAAAACCATTGCTAGCATTGGCGTCCCCCCAACGGGATTACTCGCTCCCCTCCTGGTCGCTCGCCCTTACGGGACCGATTCGCTACGCTCATCAGTTCAAAATTGCAGTCCTGCAATTTTAGTCGAACCCTACGGGTTCTCATCCCGGGAAAATTTTGTACTTCGTAAGAAAGATAACATTGAATTAAAGTCAACACTTCTAAACTGGCGTCCCCAACGGGAGTCGAACCCGTGTTACTACCGTGAAAGGGTAATGTCCTAGGCCTCTAGACGATGGGGACAGTTTGAATTTAGCCGAAGTTTGGATGGATATAGCCAACAAACGTTACTACAGCGTTACGGCTACAACTTATACGACTTTGGTGGAGCTAGGCGGGATCGAACCGCCGACCCCTTGCATGCCATGCAAGTGCTCTCCCAGCTGAGCTATAGCCCCGCGCGATACCTCGAAAATAATCCCTACAAGGGCGTCCATCCTAATTACCACTGTTGGCTTTGTCAAGCATCAATGGCACATTTTGAAATGCAACTTTGAGTGTAAATAATTCAACTATTGTACGTATTTGAGTTAACCAAAATCTAAGTAAACATTATTCCTTTTCCCCTTTGGTAAAACATTGGTACGCCTCTTCCTCCGTTAGGTGATTACTAGAGAAAAATCCCACCGTTTTCATAGCATTCGCCAAAAGTGACCATCTGTTGTGGACTGCTCCGTTTGATACGCGCAATGACAATATAACGTCTTCGAATATTTCACGATCAAATCTCACTACATTATGCATACGCTGGCTTACTTCTTTTGTTAAATACCCAGCATCCTTCAAGGTTTTGAGCACAAAACCATAACAATTCGTAGTTTTTACTACTCCATCATCAGAACAACTCCAATACCACTTAAGGTTTCCAACTGCTGCATCTTGTTTTATTTTTTCGCTTGACTGATCGAAACACTTCCCGTCTGGATCTATCTCATTCGTAATATTGAAACTCCAATACATTGGATCTTTATAAACTGTGATAACATCCTTCTTTTTTTTGTTGTCAAGTGACGGTAAAGGCATTTTAGTGATCCATCGATACATATCTTGAAATGGGCTGTCATAAAATTTCACCTCAATACCCACAACTGCCCCCTTAAAACCACATCCATTAGATGTAACAGCGGTAACTGGGTTTGGCTCGACCGTAGGATAACCACTCACGTACGAGCGCACCTCATGCTCACAAGCAAACGCTGTATTGCAGAATATGTTGAGATTCTCACGTAAAATATCCTTCCTTTCTTCATTTTTCTCCCACCCCTTGCAATTATCAACCGTAAGAAGGAAATATTTCCACAGATCTAGGGTTATTTTTTTATCAGTTTCAGATTTGGCTTTAGGCTCAGATTTTGATTGCTCTTTTACCCACGCCACCAACTGTTTTAAAGCTACCACATCAAGACCGTTACCTTTCAGAACATGATCAAGTTTTGCTGCGAATGCGGCGCGATCACTGTTTTTTTCTTTGCCAGAATGCAATATCGCTCCATGCGATTTACCGATTCCAGTATTACTATCTCCAAAAATAAATGCACATACTGAATTTTCTGAGATACCAACTTTGCCTTGAATCCCCTTTCCCTCCTGTTTCCCCTTAAGTTCACATTCAGATATTTCAATTTTCTTTTCCTTAAGCAGAGATGATGAAAGCAATTGATTTTCCTGATCTGGGGTGGTGTGAAACGACACCGACGTAGTTCTCTTGCTTACTATCGCTTCAAGATCATCTTTTTTACAAGTTTTATCTAAATCGCATAATATCTCTTCTGCTTGATATAGTTTCGTATTTACAAATTGCTTGGTTAAATTAGTTGAAATACTCGAAAAATTGGCAATTTCAGCAACCTTGTTATTGATATGTTTAAAATACTTCATATTCGACCTCCAAAAACCTTTTTATCGTTGTTGTTAATCGATGTTGGACGAATCAATATGCTATCTGCAACGCCATCTTGATATACTTGATACACTTGGTATCGACGGGTTGTTAACTAATCAGCACTCCCATTAGAAGTATAGTAACTGAATATTAGGGTGTTATTAAAAATTCCTCAACCATTGTGGCGTTTATACCATTCATGAATAAGATTTCGATTTGTGGCCATCAATAGACCCAAAGACCCAAGCGATTCGCGTTTGAAAACGGAATGGGTATAATAAAATCGCCATTGAAGTAATAGCAAAACCGCTGCCGTTTTCATTTTCAAAATTCTTATCATTAATTTCATCGCTATGACTATGACCAAAGACACCAAAACCACCACGCAACCACCAAATAGCCTCAACACTTACCTGCGCCTCATTAGTTCTATCAAGCCATATTGGCTATCCTTTACCGCCGGTATCATTGGCACAATATTGGCAACTGGAACTGAATCTGCAGTTACTTGGGCAGTAAAACCATTCATCGATCACGGACTGGTGGCTCGTAATACTTTGCTACTAAAGTGGCTACCATTACTCATCATCATCGCCATTGTAGTACGCGCTACTGCTTATTTTATTTCCAACTACTACATAACACGCGTTGGACGAGGCATCGTGATGGATTTTCGTTGCAAAATTTTTTCCCATCTGATGCGCCTTCCTGCAAGCTTTTACGACAGTGAACCATCTGGAAAAATTTTATCGCTGATAACTTACAACACCGAACAAGTGGCTGGCGCGTCTACGGAAGCTTTGTTAACTATCATGCAGGAAGGATTTACCTTGATCGGCTTGGTCACCGTCATGTTGGTACTTAACTGGAAATTGGCTTTGTTCTTCATGATAACCGCTCCAGCAGTTTCACTAGTAGTACGCTACACCACTAGACGCCTGCGCACATTGAGCGGCAACGTTCAAAAAACCATGGGAGAATTAACTCACATTGCTGAAGAAGGAATTGACAGTTATCGCGTCATTAGGGTTTTTGGTGGGGAAGATTTTGAAAAGCAGAAGTTTGCGCAAATTGCCGGACTAAATCGTCATCGCGAAATGAAAGTGGTAGCAACTAACTCTCTTGGGACATCACTCGTACAAATTATCGCGGCGCTACCAATAGTTGCTATTGTCTACATTGCCAGCTTGCCATCGTTTAGCGTTTCAGTCGGAGATTTTGGCGCGATTGTCGCCGCAATGATGCGCATCTTAACTCCGATGCGTCGCCTTACTAAAGTTAATACTGAAATTCAAAAAGGAATTGCTGGTGCCATGAGTATTTTTCATTTGTTAGATACTGATCAAGAAAAAGATACTGGGAAAGTCACCATCGCGCGAGTTACTGGCCACATCGAATATAATAACGTCAGCTTCAACTATTCAAACATGCATAACACCCGCAAAAAAGTATTACACAACATTAATTTCACGATTGAACCAGGGCAAACTGTCGCATTGGTTGGACGCTCCGGCGCGGGCAAATCCACCATAATCGGGTTGTTACCGCGTTTTTACGACCTTAGCCCACGACAAGGTAAAATCTTGATTGATGGCATTGATATTTATCAATATCAACTCGCTACTCTACGTAAACAGTTTGCGTTGGTTTCTCAAAATCTGACTCTGTTCAACGACACCATCGCCCGCAATATTGCTTACGGCAGTTTGGTAACTGACTCCAACGGTGACACCGCAAATAGTATTAATGAAGAAAAAATCATCCAGGCAGCTGAAGCCGCTCATATTATGGATTTTATTAAACAATTGCCCGAAGGGTTAAACACCATGGTTGGTGAAAATGGACTACTGCTATCTGGTGGACAACGCCAACGCATCGCGATCGCACGTGCTCTGTTAAAAAATGCACCGATCTTGATTTTAGACGAAGCAACTTCATCACTAGACACTGAAGCAGAATTTTATATTCAAAAAGCACTTGAAACGCTCATGCGACAACGTACAACAATCGTTATTGCGCATCGATTGTCAACCGTTGAACGCGCCGATAAAATCATCGTTATCGAAAAAGGAAGAATAGTGGAAACTGGCACGCACCAAGAATTATTAAATCATCAGGGAACGTACACTAAATTACATCGCATGCAGTTTAAAAAATAATTAACTGATCAAGAGTGCTTGGGGCACGACCGGTACCAATCAGAGTATATATCTGCTCAAATCCTCATTTTTCACCAACTTCGCTAACTGTTTATCCACGTACACTGCATCAATAGCGATAGCTTCGCCTTTCCTGCTTGGAGCATCAAAAGAAATTTCTTCTAACAACCTTTCCATAATTGTATACAACCGACGCGCACCAATGTTTTCAGTTTTTTCATTCACCTGGTAAGCAATTTCAGCAATTCTTCTGATGCAATCATCACCAAATTTAATTGCAATTCCTTCAGTTTGCATTAGTGAGACATATTGCTCAACCAGGGACGCCTTAGGTTCGGTAAGAATCCTGACAAAATCTTCGACTGTCAGTGGGCTCAATTCTACCCGAATGGGAAAACGTCCTTGTAATTCAGGAACCAAATCAGATGGTTTTGACAAGTGAAACGCACCTGATGCAATAAACAGAATGTGATCTGTTCTCACCACGCCGTATTTGGTTGAAACAGCACATCCTTCAACTAATGGCAATAAATCACGCTGAACCCCTTCACGTGAAATATCCGCACCAGCACGATCGCTACCGCGCGTAGTAATTTTATCTATTTCATCGATAAAGACGATACCATGCTGCTCTACTTTGTCTAAAGTAATCTCACGAATCTCTTCTTCGTTAACCATATTTGCAGCTTCTTCATCACATAGCTGATTCAGCGCATTTTTCACTTTCATTCTTCTCTTTTTCTTCCTATCACTTCCCAACGAAGAAATCATGTTTTGCAACTGACTACTCATTTCCTCCATCCCTGGTGGCGCCATAATCTCAACTCCAACCGTTACATTTTCCACTTCGATTTCCACATCTTTATCGTCCAATTCTCCAGCTAGCAATCTTTCACGAAACAGTTTACGCGTAGCCGATGCCGTCTCATGCGACGAATTTGGTAACAATGCATCAAGCACCTTTTCAATCGCGCTTTCTCCAGCCTTTTCTTGCACTTTATTTAATTCCTGCTCACGTGTTTTCTTAATTGCCGTATCCATCAAATCGCGAATAATCGATTCAACATCTCTACCAACGTAACCAACTTCGGTAAATTTAGTAGCTTCAACTTTGATAAATGGTGCAGCTACCAAATTAGCCAGACGTCTTGAAATTTCAGTTTTACCAACACCAGTTGGGCCAATCATTAAAATATTTTTCGGTTTAACTTCCTTGCGTAACTCTTCGTCTAATTGTGCCCGACGCCAACGATTACGCAGTGCAATAGCGACCGCTCGCTTAGCATCTTCCTGCCCCACAATGTACTTGTCCAACTCAGCAACAGTTTCAGCTGGAGTCAATACCTTCACCAAATCAGGTAAATCCGTAGCCGAAGTTGACGTCATCATTGCCGCTACCATTAAATCCTTCGATTCGTTCTCTTGCTTTATACCCATAAACAAACGACCTCATTGTTTTGAAATGAACTACCAGCGTATATACCCTTCGCACTTCACTTTTAGGCTTTGTTGCCGCCATCACTCGCAATCCTCAGGTACGTAAATGTACATTCCGGTTGCTCGCTCGGCGGCGCCTTGCCTAAAAGCGAATTGCTCGGG
>Ga0172367_10003390_pt1 | contig 20720 bp, 13 predicted proteins | sample Lak10m_FD_114542 | JGI IMG/M metagenome (GOLD analysis project Ga0172367, IMG submission 114542) | Freshwater microbial communities from Kabuno Bay, South-Kivu, Congo - kab_022012_10m | ecosystem: Environmental > Aquatic > Freshwater > Lake | place: Democratic Republic of the Congo: South-Kivu...
AGGAGGGTCGTTTCCGGGGTGAAAATGCCCAAGTCCACGGGGTCGATGTGATCGTTCAGGTCGAAAATGGCCTGGCAAAAGCTAAAGGAAGGTTTGGAGGAGGCGAATTACAGGTTATGTACTAAGTGACTGATATACAGACAATAAAAATAGATAAAATAGGGGAAATTGCATTTCCCCTATTTTTTTTTGGAGGTATGGGGGAGGGATCGTGCTAAATTAGGAGAGCGTGTACATTTACGTCATCTTGACGTGTACATAGATGGCAAAGTATTTGAGTAGTATCAACTTCTTTTAACCCCGAGCTTGTTACAGAATCTTGTCGTACTTTTTGTTTTGTGGGTTTAGGCAATACAAAAAGTACGACAAAAGTTTCGGAAATTTAAGAGTTAGCGGTCAGTGTAAAAAGACAGCCAACGCACATTCAAGCACATTTGGTTTTGCCCGACACACAAAGCCAAGCCTTCGCAAAACCAAAAGAGCTTGAATTTTTCCCACAGCACAGACAACAACATTAAAAATAAATCGTACTTTTGAAGAATTAGTCCAAACAAATACGACAAGATGAATTCCTTTGGTGAATATTTACGAAGCAGACGAGAACAACTGGGACTTCCACTAAGAAAGGTTGCAGCCGAACTCGACATTGACACTTCGATTCTAAGCAAGATTGAGAGAAGCGAACGAGTGGCGACAAAAGAAATGCTGCCGACACTGGCTAAGACTTTGGAAGTTCAGGAAATGGAAATGGAAATTGAATTCATTAAGGCATTCATATTATCCGACATAGGAGATTTAAAATTTTTGAAAAGCGGCTTAGAAGAAACGCTTAACACCCTTAAAAGCCGCAAGTAAGTATGAGTATAAACAATAAAATAGACCAAACAGACTTGACTTTCTTCACCAATGAAGAAGGACATACTTTATTAAGCAGATTCAAATCAACACTTAAAGACACGCAACTTTTTGACGTGTTGGTTGGATATTTCAGAGCAAGTGGTTTTCATCAGCTGTATGACGCACTTGAACCTGTTGATAAAATTAGAATTCTTGTTGGACTTAGTGTGGACAGAGACTCTTATGAAATGATGCAATTCCATCAACAGAATTCAACCATTGATTTTGAATCGCATCAACGAACCAAAAAACGCTACCAACAAAACCTAAAGGAAGAAATTGAAAACAGTGAGGAAAACGACAACCGACTTGAAATAGGAATCCGCAAGTTTATTGAGTTTCTAAAAGCCGACTGCCAAGACCCTGCAATGGACAAGGCATATAATGGCAACGGCAAGAAACTTGAAATTCGAGCCTATCCATCCAAAAACATTCACGCTAAGGTATATATCGGAAAATTCAAACCCGAAGACCGAGACTATGGGTTCGTGATTACAGGTTCGAGTAACTTTTCTGAATCGGGTTTTGTGGCAAATCGTGAGTTTAATGTAGAGCTACGAAGCAAAAGAGATGTACTTTTTGCTGAAGAACAATTCAATACACTTTGGAAAGAATCAGTTGACATTTCAGAAGACTTTGTTGATACCATTCAGAACAAAACTTGGCTCAACGACCAAATCAAACCTTATGAACTCTATTTAAAACTGATTTACGAGTATCTGGAAGAAGACATCAATTTGGCTGACGAATTCGAGCCCTTCCTTCCAGATGGATTTATGAAATTGAAATACCAAAATCAGGCTGCTATTCAGGCAAAGAAGATTTTGGAAACTTACAACGGTGTTTTCTTGGCTGACGTGGTTGGTTTGGGTAAAACCTTCATCACGGCTTTATTGCTCCAACAACTGCAAGGCAGAACACTTGTTATTTGCCCACCAGTATTGAAAGACTACTGGAAAGATTCACTTTTTGATTTCGGAATCAGAAGTTTTGAAGTGGAATCGTTGGGTAAGTTGGAACACATCATCAAGAAAGGATTGGAACGCTACGATTACATTGTGGTGGACGAAGCTCACCGTTTCAGAAATGAAAACACCCAATCATACGCCAACTTATTGGACATCTGCCGTGGTAAAAAAGTAATTTTGGTAACGGCAACACCGTTGAACAATACCGTTGATGATATTTTTGCTCAATTAAAATTGTTCCAAGCACCAAAAAATTCTACCATTCCTGGTATTCCGAATTTGGAGAAATACTTTTCAAATTTTAGAACACGTTTAGCCAAACTTGAAAAGACCGACCCTGAATACAAAAAACTCATCAAAGCCATTTCTGACGATATTAGAAATAGCATTTTACGCTATGTAATGGTGCGCAGAACCCGAACAGACGTAATGACCTATTTCAAAAAAGATATGCAAATGCAAGGATTGACTTTTCCCAACTTGGACAATCCGCAAAAAATCGTTTACAAATACGAAGGTGAGTTAGAAACTATTTTCAACAACACCATCAAAAAACTGCAAGAGTTTACCTATGCTCGTTACACGCCTTTGCTTTTTTACATTGGAAATAAAGCATTGAGCGAATTTGAAATGCAACAACAACGAAACGTTGGTGGCTTCATGAAAGGTATTTTGGTAAAAAGGCTGGAAAGTAGTTTCCACGCTTTTCGCCAGAGTGTTGACCGTTTCATCACTTCGTATGAAAAGTTTATCGCTATGTACAAAAATGGGACTATCTACATCAGTAAAAAAGTGGATGTGTACGACCTGATTGAAAGCGACAACATTGAACGCCTTGAAGAATTTGTGGAAGAAGAAAAGGCACACAAGTACGATTCACAGGATTTCAAAAAAGAATTCATGGATAAATTAGAGTTTGACCTCGCCATTTTGAAGGAAGTAAAAAAACTGTGGCAAACGGTAAACTCAGACCCAAAGTTAGAAATATTCATCAAGGAGCTAAAATCAAAGGCATCACTTAAAAGCAACAAACTGGTCATCTTCACCGAATCGAAAGAAACGGGAGATTATATCTACGAAGCTTTGCAAGATGAATTCAAAGGCAACGTGATGTTCTATTCCAGCACTGGCGGACGGCACACTGACAACAAACTCACTTCAAACCACACGGTTTCAAGAGACATCATTACTTCTAATTTCGACCCGAAACACAAAGAGAAAAGAGACGACCTGAAAATATTGATTGCTACAGATGTGTTGGCGGAAGGTATCAACCTACACCGCTCCAATGTGCTTATCAATTATGATTTACCTTGGAATCCTACACGAGTGTTGCAACGTGCAGGTCGTGTAAACCGTTTGGGTAGCAACTTCCCGAATGTGCATATTTTCAACTTCTTCCCTACTTCGCATTCTGACGAACATCTGGGACTGGAAGTGAACATCACCAACAAAATCCAAATGTTTCACGACATTTTGGGTGAAGATGCCAAATACCTGAGTGACGGAGAAGAATTTGGCAGTCAGGAACTATTCAACACCTTGAACAGCAAAACCGCCTACACAGGTGAAGATGGCGAAGGCGATTCGGAATTGAAGTACCTGGAATTGATGCGGAAAATCAGAGACGACCAGCCCGACTTATTTGAGAAAATCAAAAACCTGCCCAAGAAAGCCCGTTCAGGTTTCAAAAAAGAAAATCTGGATGATGATGCCTTGATAACATTCTTCCGAATTGGCAAACTCAAAAAGTTCTACATCAACCAAAGCGGCAAATCGGGTGAGATTACCTTTTTTGATGCAGTGAAGGAATTGGAATGTAAGCCCGATACACAAAGAGCGAACATTCCCAACGATTACTTTCATTTATTGCAAACCAACAAAACACGTTTTGAATTAGACACTACCGTAGGTGATGAACAAACCAAAGGAAGTGGCGGACGTTCAAACGCCAAATACATTGAAACCCGCTTGAAAGACAAGTCTTTCAAAAACTTCAAAGGTTTTACCGATTCCAATGACGAATTTTTGAATGGTGTGCGTGAAATGTTGGCACAGGGAACTATTGCCAAGAAAACAGCACAGTTAATCAAAACGGAATTGGAAAAAACTACCGACCCGCTTCAAATTTTGCACATACTGGAAAAGCATATTCGATATGTGGCTATTGAAGGAGCGCAGAACGCCAAGAAATTTCAAAAACGTGAAGTCATTTTATCAGGATACCTGATTAAGTGATGAGTTATGAGTGATAAATTATGAGTGAAATGAAAGGAGCCATATTGAATCAGAGTTTTGGGTTTGCGGTGCGAGTCGTGAACCTATATAAATATTTAGTGACTGAGAAAAAGGAATTTGTGTTAAGTAAACAACTTTTACGGTCGGGTACGGCTGTGGGTGCATTGGTTCGGGAAGCTCAAAATGCGGAAAGTAAAGCCGATTTCATTCATAAACTTGGAATAGCTCAGAAGGAATGTGGTGAAAGCATCTATTGGCTTGAACTTTTGGTAGAAACTGAATTCCTGAGACCCGAAGAATTTGAAAGCATAAAAGCTGATGCCGAAAGTTTGCTCAAAATGATTCGTTCCGCGATCATCACCACCAAAAACAAAAACTAATAACCTATCACTCATAACTTATAATTAAGAAGACGTGGATAAGAAGACCGCTCAAGAACTTATAGAAAAAACGTTTAATAATGCTTTTAGCGAAGAGCAGTTCGCCATTTTTGCCAAAAACCTGTTGAATGATTTTGAAGATAAGCACAATCATTACAGCGGAAACCTGATTTGGGACGACTACAAAGAACATATCAATACCTACAAACGCATTGGCAAATATATTGACCCTGATGGCGAAGCCCTGGATGTGCTGATTGTAGAGGTAAAAAGTGTCTCCAAACTAGAACGGGCACGAACCGCACTCCGCAATTTTGTCATCAAACACCTGAGCAAGTTTGAAAAAGACTATGCCTTGGTAGCTTTTTACAGCAAGGAAGATAATGGAAACGATTGGCGATTTTCATTCATCAAATTGGAATACCGTTCTGAACTGGATGAAGAAAAAGGCAAGGTAAAAACCAAAAAAGAATTTACCCCTGCCAAACGCTATTCGTTTTTGGTGGGCAAATACGAAAAAGCCCATACCGCCAAAAATCAATTGTTGCCCCTGCTGCAAAACATTTCCAACAATCCCACCATTGAAGAATTAGAAGCCGCCTTTAGCATTGAAAAGGTAACAGACGAATTCTTCAACCAATACAAAGACCTATACATAAAACTGTATGAGCATTTTGAAAACGACAACAAAGTAAAAGCCGAACTGCTAACCGCAGGAATTGACAATGCCCGTTTTACGAAAAAACTCCTGGGGCAAATTGTGTTCCTGTACTTCTTACAGAAAAAAGGCTGGTTGGGAGTAGCTCAAAATGAACGCTGGGGAACAGGTAAAAAGCGATTTGTGCAAGAACTGTTTGAACAGGCACAAACCAAGAACCTCAACTTCTTCAAAGATAAGCTGCAATACCTGTTTTATGAAGCCTTGGCAAAAGAACGGGACAACGAAAACTCGTACTACAAACGCTTCGATTGCCGCATTCCTTTCTTGAACGGTGGTTTGTTTGAAGCCGATTACAATTGGCAGGAAGCCAATATCAGCATTCCTTCTACCCTATTTCGCAACGAAGAAAAAAATAAATCGGGTGATGTAGGCACAGGCATTTTAGACGTATTTGACCGCTACAACTTTACCATCAAGGAAGACGAACCGCTGGATAAGGAAGTAGCCGTTGACCCTGAAATGTTGGGGAAAGTATTTGAAAATATGCTCGACATCACGGAGCGGAAAAGCAAAGGTGCTTTTTATACGCCCCGTGAAATTGTGCATTATATGTGTCAGGAAAGTTTGATTCATTATTTGGACAATTCCCTGAACAATGGCACAAGTAGTTATCAGGAATTAGGCTCAGACCAAACCAAACTCTTTGGCGGAAGCACCGACAAAAAAGGCAACCTGAAAATTGAATTAGAACACGGCAATGAAGTTCTAGTCCCGAAAAAGGATATTGAGTTGTTCATCCGTGAAGGACACTTTGCCTTAGAAAATGATGAACGGGTAGCCACCAAAGGCGAAACCAAAACCTACCAATACCAACTGCCCGAAAGCATTCGCAAAAATGCCGACCTGATTGACCAAAAACTGAGCAGCATAAAAATTTGCGACCCTGCCATTGGTTCAGGAGCATTCCCTGTGGGTTTACTGCACGAATTGGTAAACGCAATGCTGGTGCTGAAACCCCATTTGAGTTACGATTACCTGACCGAGAAATTAAAAGGCTTTGGCTTTGAAAAAGACGGGCGCACACTGAGCGTAGCCGAAGTGAGCGACAGCCGCTATATCTACCGCCTGAAACGCCACATCATACAAGAAAGCATTTATGGTGTGGATATAGACAGCTCTGCCATTGACATTGCCCGTTTGCGCCTGTGGTTGAGTTTGGTGGTGGACGAAGATGACCTTGACCCAATTGAAACGCTGCCCAACTTAGATTACAAAATTGTTGCAGGTAATTCATTGATTAATTTTCCGGAGAATTGGAAAAGCTCTGCTTCTGATAAAATTGAAGATTTAAAGCTGAAATTTTTTAATGAAACAGACTTAGACACAAAAAAGGAATTAAAAACAAAAATTGACCTTGCTATTTCTGAAAGAATGCAAGGTTCTGAAAGAACTTTTGGAATTAATATAAGTTTCGACTTTCGACTTTATTTTTCAGAAGTATGGAATGAAAAAGGCGGTTTTGATATTGTGATAGGAAATCCACCTTACGGTGCAGACTTAACGGCTGAAGAAAAGAAATTTTTTAAGAATGAATTTTCAGATGTTCATATGAGAACACCTGATACATTTAATTATTTCATTTCAAAGGGTTTTAGACTTCTACACAATAATGGAGTAATAACCTATATCGTCCCGAATAATTTGTTTTTTCAGTCTGAATATGAAAAGACGAGAAAATTTCTCTTAGCCAAGAATCAGTTCTACATTGGAATCAATTTAGGGGATGGAGTTTTTAATACAGCAACCGTTCCGTCTTGTATTTTCTTATCATCAAAAAGCAATTCAGGTCTTAATAAATATCGTTATGCAGACCTAAGAAATGCAAATAAGAAAAATCTTGATTTCAGAGAAATCTTCAAATTAGAATCAGTATCTTCAACATTAAGAACACCCGCATCTGTATTCGGAATTTCAGAAGAAGAGTTCAGAATAATTGAAAAGCTCAGAAAAGTATCAGTTACCATTGATGATATTGCCAAAGAAATGGCAAGTGGAATTTCTACGGGCGGAGACAAAATATTTAGAATACCAAAAGACTTTGCGGTACAGAACAATTTTGAAAAAGAGATTTTAAAATCTGTTTTAGTAGGTGGGGAAATAGATAAGTATAAGATTGAAAATACTAATCACGTTTTGATTTATTCCTATAAAAAGTCAAGCACAGACCGACTTGAAAATATCTTTTCTTATTTAAAACCATTTGAAGCTAAGCTATCACAAAAACGTGAGACAAGACAAGGAAAATTGCCTTGGTGGTGTTTACATTGGCACAGATACCCTGAACTATTTGAAGGTGAAAAAATTATAATGCGTCAGACATCTGATAGAATCAGGGCGGTTTTTGACAAAGATGAGTTTTATGTGTTAGATAGTATACTGGTTTTTAAGAAGAGAAATGATTCAGAATTAAGCTGTAAATTTATTTTGGCATCATTGAATTCAAGTGTTAATGAATTTTTGTATTCAAAATTTACTCAAGAAGAAGGGAGAACTTTCGCTCAAGTAAAGCCTAAAAATGTCCGAAAATTATTTGTTCCTAATTCAAATTATAACACTCAAAGTGTCACGTCATTAATAGTAGATTATTTGCTTGAATGGAACAAGCATAAAGAAAAAAACACTGTTGAATCAAAGTTTTTTGAATCAGTTTTAGATGCTATCGTTTTTGAACTTTTCCTTAATGAAGAAATCAAATCGGCAGGCAAAGAAATCCTAAAGCACTTGGGAGACCTGAAACCCATTACAGATGATATGAGCGAAGAAGAGAAGCTGGCTATCATCCAAAGTGAGTTTGAGCGTTTGTACGACCCCAACCACCCTGTACGCTTTGCTATAGAAACGCTGGATAGTGTGGAGGAGGTAAGGATTATTAAGGAGGCACTAAAGTGAGGTATAAATCATGAGTGATGCGTGAAAAAAATCCAGAAAAAAATACGGAGTTTATCATTTTCAGGACGGAAGACGAGCAGGTTTCGGTGGATGTTCGTATGGAAGCGGATACCATCTGGCTTACCCAAGACCAGATAGCTGAACTATATGGTGCAGCGCGTCCAGGAATTACGCAGCACATCCAAAACATTTTCGCCGAAGGCGAATTGCAGGAAAATTCAGTTAGTAAGAAATTCTTACGAACTGCCGCAGATGGCAAAAACTACAACACTAAGCACTATAACCTCGATATGATTATATCCTTGGGGTATCGGGTGAACTCAAAGATTGCCACGCAATTCCGCATCTGGGCAACCAAGCGCCTCAATGAATACATCCGAAAGGGTTTTACCCTGGATGACGAGCGATTGAAAAATTTGGGTGGTGGTGGCTACTGGAAAGAGCTGTTGCAACGCATCAGGGATATTCGTGCTTCGGAGAAAGTATTCTATCGTCAGGTGCTGGATATATATGCCACTAGCATTGATTACGACCCTAAGGCTGATGTTTCCGTTGAGTTTTTCAAGAAAGTGCAAAACAAAATTCATTATGCCGTTCACGGACAAACGGCAGCTGAAGTGATTTTCGACCGTGCGGATGCAGAAAAGGAATTTATGGGCCTGATGACTTTTTCAGGTAATCGTCCGCACCTAAAAGATGTGGTCATTGCAAAGAATTATCTGAACGAGAAAGAATTGAGGGCGTTGGGACAAATTGTTTCGGGTTACTTAGATTTTGCCGAGCGACAAGCCGAACGGGAACAACCCATGACAATGGATGAATGGGCCATACACTTAGACCGTATTTTAACCATGAGTGGAGAAAAGTTATTACAAGGCGCTGGTACGGTGAGCCATGATCAGGCCATCGAAAAAGCAACAGACGAATACAAAAAGTATCAACAAAAAACACTGAGCGAAGCAGAGAAAAACTACTTGGACAGCTTGAAAATGATGGAGCAAAAAACGAAGGCAAAGAAATAACGCACAATGCGGATTAAAAAGATTGAAATACGCGACTACAAAGCGTTCTACGGCTTAAATGAGTTTAACGTAGAAGGCAAAAATCTTTTCATTTATGGGGATAACGGAAGTGGTAAAAGTTCATTTTACTATGCCTTGAAGGACTTTTTTCAATCTTCAACGGAAACATTGAGTTATGATGAAACCGAAAATATTTTCCTGAACAATGCCCAAAAAGGCAAAGGTTTCATAAAAGTTACTTTCAATCCTGACCGAAGCGGAGCAGCCATTGACAAGACCTATACAGTTAATAAGTCATCAAAAGACACCTATGTCACAGGCGATACAAGCATCCGTGATGCGGTCAAGCTCAAAAGTTTTTTAACCTACAAACACCTGCTTTCCATTCATAACATCAAGCGAGAGAATGAAATAGACTTGTTTGAATTACTTGTAAAAGGTGTACTCAAGCATTTCAAGAGTGTCGCCATCACAGGTACAAAGGAAATAGGCGAACTGTGGGATGAGGTTGAAAAAGCCATTGTGAAGGAGACTAGTCAGGCGTTTAACATCACTCAAAAGAAAAAAGAAGTTGATGGAGCCATTGACAAGTTTAATACGGCCTTTAGAAGGCTATTTGAAAGGGGCAGTGTAGAAAATATAATAGAGTTGTTGTAGTATAACCAATTGATTATCAAATGATGTATTTTTGTTTTTAAAAAGGAAAAATGTCAATTACCCATACAGATGTTCGGAATGAACGGCAATGGAAAGCAAGTACAGGCTTATCGAGTACACAGTTCTACGAGCTGGCAAAGGACTTTGGCGCATCGTATGAAAATATCTTCGGAGTCACTATAGAGGAGCGTAAGAGCAATTCTACAACCGAGAGTGTATTCAAGACGTATGAAGATCTGCTATTTTTCACGCTATACAGCATCAAAAGCGGATTGACCTATGATTTACTCGGGCTCAATTTTGGTTTAGATGGCTCGAATGCGTATCAGAACCAAGCGTTAGGGCTTCGGATTCTGCGGGCTGCACTGAATAAGAGCGGGAATCTACCCAAACGGACATATGAAACCGTGGCGGAATTCAAGGCACACTGGTCGCAGGAAAGCGAGATTTATATAGACGCTACGGAGCAACGTAGACAGAGGCCATCAGATCCAGCGGAACAAAAGGAGGATTATAGTGGAAAAAAAAAGCCCACACCGTAAAAATGCTTTTACTGACGGATGCACACAAACGTATAAAATTTTTGAGTCAGGTGTACTGCGGCTCTGCACATGACTATGCATTACTAAAAAAGGAACTACCTCCAGAAACATCGCTTTGGTTTGATGCCCATGAATTACATGTAGATCTGGGTTTTCTTGGTATAGCTAAGGATTACAAGGCTCAATCCATCCGCATACCATTCAAAAAGTCGAAGAAGAATCCGCTCAACGAAACGCAAAAAGCAACGAATAAGAATATGAGTTCAATCCGAGTTAAAGTAGAACATTCAATTGGCGGATTCAAGCGTTTCCGCTTTCTATCTGATCGGCTGAGATGCCGTGATTTTTGCCTTTATAATTTAATTGCTGAAATCTGTGCAGGATTATGGAATCATACAATAACCTGTTGATTTATATAACACAACAACACTAATGAAATTTGCCCAACCAATATTGGATAAATTTGGACACAGTATAGAAATTGAACTCAGCTACACACAAGCCAGACCAAATGCCACCTACAATGGAATTGAACGCAACCACGTAAGAGCCAACGTGAAATACTTGAGTAAGGAAATCCCAAAACCACATATTTTCCTGAACGAAGCAAGACTTTCAGCTATTGCCATTTCCATTTACTTAGGAATGGTCAAAAGACACGTTCAAGGCATTCCTTGCAAAGTGCTTTTCTTGGATGATATATTTATCGGATTGGATATTTCTAATCGCCTACCCTTATTAGAAATTCTAAATACGGACTTCTCCGCTTACCAAGTTTTCATTACCACTTACGACAAACCTTGGTATGAATTTGTGCGAACAAACTATTTGAACAGAAACAACAAATGGAAATGCTTTGAAATATATGCAGGCCGGACAAAGAAAGGCTTTACCATTCCCGTTGTGAAAGAAATTAAAGGACAAGGTAATAACGACCATTTAACTTACTTCATTCAGACCGCAGAAGATTATCACAACAAAGGTGATAACAAAGCCGCAGGAGTTTATCTACGTTCAGCATTTGAAGCCATCTTAAAGCAATTCTGTTTTGGAAAGGTGACAGTGAAGTTTACGACAGACCAGAGCAAACTCAAAGCAGACGAATTCTGGAGCGCAACAAAAAGACACAATCAGGCAACTGGCTTGACACAAAACACCAAAGACGAAATAGACAACTTATTGCCCTTGGTATTGAATCCATTAAACCATAACGACATCAATAAAAACGAACATAGCAGCGAAATCGGACGGACAATAAACATTTTAAAAACACTAAAAGCGGAACTGAATGTATAAGCCAACCCTTCACAGCCACACACATTGCCAAGCCGCACAAGCCCACGCTACAACCCAAGCTTGGCAAAGAGTGTGTCTGTCCCACCGCACCACCAAAACGACCGACAAACCAACGGACGAAAAAGAACACCGAACCGGTAACAGGCGTTTGGCTCAATGGCGGGTGACGTGGTTAATTGAACATTCTAACTCGCATCAACTTTTGTGGTGTATTGACAGTTGTATATTCCGGCTTATCTGACCCCCTAATTCCGGGAAGGTTTGACCCCCGGATTCCGGAGGTTTGACCCCCTAAATGTTAATAACGTTCCGGAGGTTTGACCCCCTAGGAAGGATGCGGATTCGTACGAAAGAAATGGCAACTTCGGTTCCAAAAAAGGCACTGATGGCAGTCAAAAAACGTATGGATCAAATCAGGAATATTTTAAAGAGTTATGTGTCCAATCCGCAAACAAAATTCCCGGACACTTTCGCCACGTTGTGCATACTCCCGTATTACCTGCTCCATCTCTTCCGATGTACGTTGCTTTTTCATACCTTGCTTTTTCGCAAAGGTCAACAACCTCTTTTAGCCTGGCAAGATGTACCTGGCCTGACGCTTACAGCCCAATTGGAAAACCGAACTTGAATGTAAGCACCTCACCCCGCATGACGCCAAACGTGTCTTAAGCATTCACCCTTCTTTGTTAGTCCGTATACTTAATCATTAATTCGTCTTCAAATCCAAAAATCGTCAATGCTTGTTTTATTCTGTCGAACTTACCCACATTGTCAATGTTAGCTTCAATAAAATATGTATCACTTATTAGAACAGCTTGCCTTAGTCCGTCTGCTTCTGGATTTTTTGTCAAGCTGATACGATTGCCAATTTCGGATGTGAAAAACGTCTCTGGCTGCAAATCAAAAAGCTGCTTGAATACTTCAATGTAGAGTTTAGCTACTTGCGTTACATCAAGCTTCTGATTGAAGAAGATAGCATATTCTAATTTTTTATGTTTCGGGTCGTCTGCGTCAAAAATGTTTACTTCATCATTATTAGATTGTTCTTCGACTTCAATGTCAGGTATTTCCCATATTCTTAAAAATCGTTCGGCAATTTGATTGGCTCTTATTTCGATTTCTTCTTTGTCCCATTTTGTCTTTTCTTTTAATTCACGGTTTAGCCAAAGTCTGCTGAACTTGTAGCCTTGTTCTTTACCGTCAACATTCATTACTTGTTTGTCTGAAAACGGCTTATTGCCAAGTTTTCCGTTATTCCCTGAAAGGGTCAAATTACCTATTGTGTTCAGATAGTTCTCTTTAATGAAGTTGTATTCGTCTCCTCCAAGCTCAATTTTCCATTTTGGATCGGGATTTTGAGGGAAGATATGTTCAATTGTGATGTCCGAATTACCTTCAATGATTACCGGTTCAGTGTTATGAAAGTTTTCAATTCTTTCCAATAAGTAGGTTCTGTTTTTGGGTTTGATGTTGTAAACATCTTTTTCTTTAAGGGCATTAATGGTTTCTTTATTTCGAGGGAAACGTTGAACACCTGACTTTTGCATTAATGACTTTTGAATTGATGTAAGATAGTTTTCTTGCTCTACCTTATCATACAAAGTCATAAAGATTTTATTCAAGGCGTTTGTAGGTAAACCCAAAATAAATCGTCTGAAAGTGAATGATTGCACCAAAGATAAAACTGATATAAAAGTGGGCTTATCAATTAAGCTGTTTGAATAATCCTCATAAACTTTCATTAGGAACGGAAACGCTACATTAATTTCAAGTCTGCTGATATATTCAAGTTGTTGCCTTATTTCTCGGTCGGCTTCGTTCTTTGGATTTACGAGTTTGTTGTAAAATTTGCTAAGGGATTTCAATTCTGATAAAATCTCTTCCAATTCATCAATGGTTGTCGTTGGATAGTTTGCCTTAAAAGTTACGTATACATCACCTTTGTTTGGGATTTCTTTATTCTTAAGTGTCAGGTAGTCTCGAATAAATTCTGAAATTCTCGTTTTGTTAAGCGTTTCGTCCTTTGCATTCATCTCAGTGACTTCCCAGTAGCTTTTGTAGATTTTCTCCTGGTTGGTACGAGAAAGACCCATAAGGATGTAGTTTCTGATTAGGTCAGCTTGGGATAATTCCAGTCCAGTTGAATTAAGGCTTTCAAAAATTCTTTGTGGGTTGTCTTTTTGTCTGTCGAGTGCTATGTCAACAAATATAAGTTTGGATAAACCACGCTGAACGGTTTCAAAGTTTTCAGATGTAATTGCTGACCTGAAATATTCAAAATTTTCGATGATTTTTGAGTAACCCTTAAATTCTTCCCCGTCTGTTGAGTTTAGAATGTGTCTTAATGCTTCTTTATTGTTCTCAGTCGGTTTGAGTTTTAATTTCTCGGCTTCAGGTGCAAACTCATTTATCAAGTATGTTTTGTGAATTCGGTTCACCAACATTTGTTTGTCAAGTTTCTTGGCAAGTTGGTAAAGAGCAAGGTAAATCAGGGTAATTGTCGTAAGCCTTTGCTGTCCGTCAATTATGGTAAGTTCTGTAAGTCCAGATGCCGTGTAAACATCATCATGAACGTAAACGATACTTCCAATAAAATGTGCATTTGTCTTGTCATTTTTACCCGTTTCGATAATGTCGTGAAGTAGCTGTTTACATTGAAAAAGTGTCCAGTCGTAATTTCTCTGATAAACAGGAATAGCAAATGTTGTTTCATTTGTCGCTAAGAATTTATCTACTTTGGTTTCGTTTGCTTTCATATATTGTTTCCGTCTGTCTGTTTGTTTACAACCGTCATAGGGTGAAGCATAATCGGGTCAGGCAGGGGAATCTAGCTCCTGCCTTCCCACCGTACTGTGCATGAAATGATTTTACCCTAATTGTTAGGACAGCTAAAGATAGGTTTTATAACTTGAAAAACCACGCTGTGTTTTCCATAAAATGAATACCATCATGCAACGAAACAAATGTATCAGCCTATATCAAAGGTAATAGCGACAAAGGATACAGCCAAGGGTAGCTACCGGATATATGCTACTACTTCCACCTAATTTTCGGCAAATCTTTCGATGGACTTTATTACCATTCATCCTTTTTGGAGTTAGCTGGCTTTGCGGACATGGCACTCTTCAGGTCATTTATTAAACTCTTGGTGTTTTGATCTAATTGGGTTAAGTAGTAATCGTACGTTTTTTGATGGGAAATACCCATGGTCTTTTCAGAGGTATTTATCATTTTCTCACACATACCATAGTCGGGAACCCTATTGCTACCACCGTAAATAACTTGACCTGAATGAAAAAAATCCGTGATTTCGTACTTGTATCTTCCATCTTTTAAATATAAAGAAATAGTATAATGTATATGGCCACTTTCATAGGTTTTACCCACAGCTTTGTGATAAACCTGCATCAATGCCTTACCAACAATTTTACCACTTTCCTTATCCTCCATTTGAATGACATTTATAGAGGAATTATATCTCTTGGCAAACCATTCTCTTGCCCTCGAAAAAAGCTCTAGCTTACTGGCTGAACTATCCACAATTACTACTTCTGAATAAGTAATTTTATTTGTTACGCTATCAATGGGAAGATTCGGTGTTTCATTTTGTCCGAAGGCGTATGAAGTGATAACCAAAAGTATGAAACTGAGGTAGAACCGAAGAATATAAATTTTCATAATAAATTAATTTAACTGAAATTGATAGGGTAATTTACCCCCGTAATATGGTATTTTTTTCCCAACGTGTCAATATCAGGTAAAAAAGCCCTGTATAAGCCCCTCTTTTTTCCTTCCTCCACAAAAAAAGCCGGAAATCCACCGGAAAAATCCCGGTGTTCCGGCCAGAAAACACAAAGTATGGAGGAATTTCGCTTAGATTTTACGGGAATTTAGGCTCTTCGTAGGGCTTGATAAAGCGGTAACTTGCCTGCTTTTTTCCATCGGACTCCAGAATTGCAGCTTCCCGCATCACTTGGATGTAGGTTCGTGCCATGCGCTCTTGTACCCCAAAAGCATGCATCAGCGCTTGTTTCAGTTCCCTGGCAGGTACCAGTGCTCGGTCTTGAAATATTTCTGAGGCAGCAAAACGCAAATCTGACAGCTTTCGCTCTTTCGCAGCTTCCGTACCCAGTTCACCCGCATAGACATGCATCCGTAATGTTTTATCCCAGGCAAATCGTATGATGGGGACGTCTAGCGGAGAACCTTCGCGCAGTTTTAGCGCTTTGACCAAACTTCCTGCACCATCCTCTTCCTTTTCAATGGCTGCTCGCTGAGCACCTTCCTGTGAGCCACTAGAAGGTAATTCTTGCGTCCTAATGCCAATGGGCGGATGGCATTTTCAATCTGCTTATTATCTATTTCTACGTGACCATCTGCCAGGTAGGTTTCCAATACCCATCCCCCCTCTACCCTTCCCTTACCTCCCCTCTTTCCGCTTATCGCACCAGATAGACCACCCCACTTCGCCGGGGGCGCCCTTTGGCATCCGGCATACCGGCCCAGTAGCTGCCGTCGATAAAACGGGCATAGTGGACTTTCCAGACGAAGGCGCCGGCAGGAACTTCCGCCCCTTGGAATACGCCGTTCCAGGACTCGGTCGGACTGCCCTCGCGGTCGAGCTCGGTCGTTTCCCATATCAATTGCCCGCCGCGGGTATATATCCCCAGGTGCCAGGCATCCAACCCGATTCCTTTTGGCGTGAATACCTGCTTGCCGGTTTCTGCATGATTCGGCTCCAGAATATTCGGGATGAAAAGCCCGCTCAGGGTATCCAGTTTTAAGGGAAACCATACCGTATCAGCACATTGGTATTCATTTTCAACCCAATGAGCAATTTGTCGATCAAATCTGGAAATAAAGCGCTGCGTGGTGTTTTTCTCATCCGACCGCCTACCCTCACCCAAATCCCATCCAAATACGCGTGCATCCGGACTAGACTCATCCAAAAAATGAAATGTGCTGGGGGGGAGCTGCGGGTCTTTTTCAACGCGTAGGCCAGCAACCGGACGGGGAAGTACTTCCAGGTAGTCTGTAAACAATAAGGTATCCCTGCATCCGCTTCCGTTTCCTGCGATAAGGCCCGCCGCATACACCCCCGGTTCCGCTATGCGCACTATGGGGTGTTGCACGCTATCCACCGGAAATCCATCGATATACCACCGGAAGTACGTGGCGTTCTTCGATCGGTTTTCAAACAGAAACTCGGCGTCTTCACATAATACGGGATCGGCTACCTCAAAATCGGCGATAGGAAAATCGAATGCCTCCACCTGGCTGACCAGGGTGTCGCTGCACAGGAAGCTGTTTTGGGCGATCAGCTCCACCCTATAGACCCCTGCTTTATCATAGGTTGTACACGGTTGGCGAAGATTGGATACGCCCCGGCTATTCCCAAAATTCCAAATATAGGCATCGGCACGGGCTGTGTGGTTTTCAAAACAAATCGTCTGCGGGATCCCACAGGGTTGGGAGGGCACCGCAGAAAAAGCGGCCTCCGGCTCCGGAAACACCTGGATACGCCCATACGCCGTATCTTTGGCGCACCCGTACTGATCCACGGCGCGCAGGGTAAGTGGGTACTCGCCGCTTTTGTGGTACACATAATTGCCCGGCGATGGACCGACCTTGGTACCGCCATCTCCAAAATCCCACAAGTAATAGTAGCGCCCCGGCTGCTCGGTGGTGTTTTTAAGTGCTACCGATAGCGGCGGACATCCAAACAAAGGGCTTACTTCCAATTGCGGAGACGGTAATGGGCGAATGGTAATATCCTTTGTGGCTGTACCCGGACATCCATTTTTTGCAGAAAAGGCAGTAAGGCGAACCGCAGAGGTACCCGGCGTTTCAAACGCATGCACGGGATAGGTTTCCGTCGAAGTGGACTGGTCACCAAACGCCCAGGCGTAGCCGTTGATCTCCTTCGCCGGGCTACTGAAGGGTACTCCCGACCGGGCACAGGCATAGTCTTGGGCAACAATCGTCACTTTGGGAGAGGGATACACCCGAATATCCGTAGAAAACATATTTTCCGAGCATCCATTATTTGCCAGCAAGGTCACCGGATAGGTCGTCACCGAATCCCGAACCGTTACAAAATGGAAGGTCGTGTCTTTGGCATGGCTGGTGTGGTCGTCCTGACCAAAAAACCAATTGTACACCACCAGCGAATCCGGCGTGGAAGAGTTCTTGAATGAAACACGGAGCGGCTCACAGCCTTCCGTTACATCTACCTCAAAAAATGCCCGGATACTATCGGGCTTGACCGTGACCCACTGAATAGATGTATCGGTGCCGCACTCGTTGTAAGCTACCAACGCCACCTGATAGAGGGAATTTTCTGGCCCGGCAGCCCGCAAAATCTGGTCAGGTGCCAGGGAATCCTGAGAAAACAAGGTGCCATCCAGATACCATTCAAACCGATCGGGCAACCCTTTAGTCAGGTTGTTAAATACCACCCGAGATGGGGTGCAGTGAAACTTCTGGTTGATTCTCAAATCGGCCAGGGGCTTGGGAAATACCACTATGGAGTCGCGGAAGCTATTCATTCCACATACATTGGTAGCCGTGAGCCGCACGTAGTAGGTCGTGTCTTCCAGGCCTTGCTGATAAAATACCGTTGCTGGCTGTTCCGCCGTACTTATCGGCGAGCCATCCCCAAAGTTCCAGGCGTAGCGCACCGATTTAAACCCAATCGTGCGGTTGGTAAACGCTACGGGAAGCACGGCACACCCCATCGCAGGGTCTTTTTCAAAATCGACTATCGGCGGCGCCGATACGTATAGGGAAGTAGCCATGGAATCGGCACATCCGTATTCACTGATGGCCGTCAGATGCACCGCGTGAAAACCGGTATCGGAAAAAACGGGGCGCGGAGATACTTCGCTAAACTGAAGATCGGGGTCCACCCGCCACAAATAGTCCCGGGCACCCTTACTGATATTTTTTAATACCACGGGCACCTGAACACACACACTATCCGTCACCTGTAATCCGGGGATGGGCAGCGGACGCACAAATGCTGTAAATGGATCGCGCTGAATACATCGGGTACCCGCTAGCTGGAAGTTGTAGGTCAGGGAATAACTCCCTTCGCCCAGCCGACTTGGGTTGAAGGTTCCCAGCAAGGTATCCACTACCCCGACTCCGAGATACCAGCCTCCTTCCGGCATACCCCCTTTCAACACCACCAGCGAATCAGAAATGCAGGTATTTATATCCGGACCCGCATCCACAAAGCTCAGGTCCACCACATATACGTCTTTGTATTCGGATGCGGTACATGCGCCGGTGGTAAACTGGTAAGCCACCGACGTGATTCCACCGCGGGCAATATCGGGGTTAAAGCGACCCTGAGGAGTCACTACCCCCATCCGTTGCAAGGAATCCAGCCAAATTCCACCGACTGGCGTTACAAGGGGCATTTGGTAAATCCCTTCGTTCATGCAAATGGTATCCGTTGGCCCTAAATCAAATACCGGAATAGTATCGATGAAAATGGTGTCGGCTAGCTTGGTGCTTCCGCAATAATTGAAGGCTTCCAGGGTATAGGTAAACGCGCCTCCCTGGCTATACCCAATGCCCTTGGGAAATAAATCAACCGACAACGCCGGGTTTCCACCTGGGAAATGCCATTGCACGCTATCTATTCGGTATTTCAGGTACTGAATCATCGGCGTGAGGGAAACTTCTTCGCAGAATCGATCCTGCCCTGTTAAAATAGGCTGCGGACGAGCGATTACAGAAAGGGTATCCTGCCACGAAAAGGTGCCACATACCTCGTTGTACACCTCCTGAATGATTATGTACTCCCCGGTATCCCGAAAGGTGATTCGCGGACTTTTTTCGGTGGGTGCATACACCGTATTGCCACTAAACTCCCCTTCTACGCGCCATTTGAAGTTCAGGCGATCCCCCGTGGACTTATTCGTCACATCGACCATCGCGGGAAGGTCGCAGGTCTTATCTGTACTGAGTGCCGCATCTACCTGGATAGGGGTTAATACAGCAAATGATTCCGATGCAGTGTCTGTTCCACATCTGTTAACCACTTCTACCCTAATTTGAAATTCTCCAGTGCTGTCGATGGCTAATGGAGGTGGAAAAAACTGGTCAAAGGTGGATATTCCGGTCTCCTTCGGAAATACCCAATGTACCCCGTCTATCCTGTTTCGATCACTGAATTTCGGATCTGGGGTAAATACTATTTGACCACAGGCATCTTTAATTTCTGTCAATGTGACACTTGGCGGCTGACTTACCAAAATAGTATCCGTGGTAGCTACCGCGCTGCAAACGCGGTTCCATACTTTTAATGTCACCACAAAAACACCCGTGTCGGAAAGGGTAAGCTTCGGTTCCAACGCGTCTTCCCCTCCCTCAAACCGATACCCTGCTGATGGTCGGTCCGTACTCCAGGCAAATGCTAAATCATCCCCGGTAGAGGTATTGCTTATACCTATTTTGGCCCCTTTACACGCAAAGCTTTCATCTAATTGAAAGTGGGCAGCAGGCCCTTCTAATAGTTTGAATGAAACGGTGTCTGTTGCTATTCCACAGCCATTTTCTACTTGTACCCGAACCAGGTAAGACCCCGTTTGATTGATGGTTATCGCACTGGGGTTAAATTGGTCAAAGCTCTGTATGTTAGACGCTTGGGGAAATACCCAGTGTACCTGGTCTATGCGGCTTGTATCGCTAAAAGTGGCTTTGGGAACAATGGTCAACCGATCACAGGCATCTCCAATAGCCGCCAAGTCCACCGCAGGCGCTTGGCTCACCAATATCGTATCTGTCATGTACACCGTAGAGCATACGCTATTCCCGACCGCCAAGGTGACTATATATACCCCAGTATCCGGAAATACCACTTTCGGTGCTGCGGACGATTCGCCGCCACTGAACTGGTACGTAGCCTTGGGACCCGTCGCGCTCCACTTATACACCAAATCATCCCCACTCGAGCTGTTGTGGGTCGCTACCTCCTTCGCCGTCGTTTCCCGGCAGGCAAAGCTCGTATCCAGGCGGAAGCTCGCCACCGGGCCTTTCAGTACCCGAAACTTAGACGAATCTACCGATATCCCGCAGCCATTTTCCACCTGTACTTTTAT
>Ga0172367_10003392_pt1 | contig 20711 bp, 16 predicted proteins | sample Lak10m_FD_114542 | JGI IMG/M metagenome (GOLD analysis project Ga0172367, IMG submission 114542) | Freshwater microbial communities from Kabuno Bay, South-Kivu, Congo - kab_022012_10m | ecosystem: Environmental > Aquatic > Freshwater > Lake | place: Democratic Republic of the Congo: South-Kivu...
CAAGCTCGACGACATCGATGTGGAACAGTTGATGAAATTCGTCAAAGGTCCCGACTTCCCCACAGGCGGACTCATCATCGAAGAAAAAGGAGACGAGGGAATCGAATCCGCTTACGGCACGGGGCGCGGACGAATCACGGTGCAGGCGAAGGCGCACGTCGAAGAGATGGAGCGCGGCAAGAGCCGAATCATCGTCACCGAACTGCCGTACATGGTCAACAAATCCAGTTTGATCGAACGCATTGCCGAACTGGCGCGGGATGGACATCTCGAAGGGCTATCTGACCTGCGGGATGAATCCGACCGACAGGGTATGAGAATCGTTTTAGAGATGACCAAGAACGCCGAACCCGAAGCGGTTCTGCGCGAACTGTACAAGCGCACCCCGATGCAGACCACCTTCGGCATTAACCTGCTGGCTTTGGTCGATGGCGAACCCCGCACGCTGACGTTGAAGCAAGCCTTGCGCGTGTACATCGAACACCGCCTCAACGTCATCAAACGCCGCGCCGAATTCGATTTGGCAAAGGCGAAGGCGCGCGCGCATATCCTCGAAGGCTATCTGGTTGCGCTAAAAAATCTGGATGAAATCATCGAGTTGATTCGCTCCGCCGCCGATGTGGACGCCGCCCGCGCCAAGTTGATGAAACGCTACAAGTTAAGCGAACTGCAAGCCAACGCCATCCTCGATATGCAGTTGCGAAGGCTCGCCGCGCTCGAACGCAAGAAAATCGAAACCGAATACAAGGAAGTCTCCGCGACCATCAAAGACCTGACCGACCTGCTCAAAAATCCCAAGCGGATGCGCGGCGTAGTGGCGGACGAATTGCTAAAAGTGAAGGAAGCCTACGGCGACCGCCGCCGCACGCAAATCATCAACCTGAAGGCTGGCAAAGCCGCCAAACTGCTGACCGCCACCGACCTGATTCCCGAACAGACGGTTTGGGTGGGCGTGACCGAAGAAGGCTTGGTCTCGCGCACGCATGACGAAAAGCCGCCGCGCTATTCGGGCAACGATGCGCCGCGTTATCTGGTCAAGGCTTCGACCACCGACACCATTTTCTTCGTCAGTGAAACGGGCAAAGCCGCCGCCGTCGCCATTCACCTCATCCCCGAAGCGGAAAAACTCAGCGATGGTTCGATGTATTTCAAAGTCTCGCCGCTGACCGAAGGCGACCCACTGGCTGCGATTTTTTCACTGCCTTCCAGCAAATCCACCCTCGGCGCGGAAACCTGCGTGCTGACCGTCACCCGCTTCGGCATGATTAAGAAATCGCTCATCACCGAATTGCCGGGTCCCTCGGCGCAAGCCTTCCCCCTTGCTCGCGTCAATGACGGCGACGCGCTGATTGGCGTTTCGCTGACGGACGGCGCGAAAGACATCCTGCTGGTCGCGGCTCAGGGTATGGCAATCCGCTTTAGGGAAGATGACGTCCGCCCGATGGGACTCGTCGCAGCTGGCGTCAACGGCATGAAACTGGACGATAACGATATTATCATCGGCGCGGAAATCCTGCCCGCCGAAGGCGAAATCTTCCTGATGACCTCAGACGGCAAAGCCAAGCGCGTGCCCGAAAAAGACTTCCCCAAGCAGGGACGGTACGGCAAGGGCGTGGTCGCCTGGAGCCTGCCGAAGAAAGTCAACCTCGCAGGCGCGGTCTCTGGCAAGCCGAATCACATGGCGACCATCTTCCTGAGCAAAGCCGCACCCAAATCTACGCGGCTGGACGCGGTTGCCGTCCGCAAGCGCGCCGCAGCCAAAGGCGACGCCGTGGTGGAAATCAAGCCCGGCGACGAGGTCTTGTCCGTGAGCGTGGCATGGAATGTGGATCGATTTGTGAAATCAGTAAAGGAAGAAGTGAAAAGTAAAAAGGTGGAAGGAAAGAAGGCGGCTCCAGTGAAACTCTCCGCGAAGGCGAAGAAGCCAGCGAAGGGAAAGCCTGCGAAAAAGAAGAAGTAAAAATGGAATCCAAATCTCCGAGCCATGAAAACTCGGAGATTTTTGTTTTCACAGGCGGTATAATTAAATTCATTCAAGGAGTAACTTATGCGTATCGACTGGCATAAACACATATCTGTTGACCCTGAAATCCATCACGGCGAGCCTTGCATTAAAGGCACGCGGGTTCCCGTTTCGATGATTGTGGGCAGTGTGGCGGATGGGATGTCATTTGACGCGATTTTGGATTCCTACCCGCAATTGAAAACAGAATCCATTCAGGCGGCGCTGGCATATGCGGCGGATATCGTCCGCCAGGAAGTTTTCCTTCCTTTGGCGGGATAACGCATGACTCTAAAAGTTGCAGTGGATGAGGATTTGCCCCGTCAAGCCGTACGGTTGTTGTGCGAACGCGGATATGATGCCGCAAGCGTTGTTGACCTGAAACTGGGAGGTTGGAAAGACCCTCAATTGTGGGTTGCCATTCAAAAAGATGAACGGTTTTTGGTCACAGCAGATAAGGGCTTTGGCGATATTCGCGCGTACCCGCCTGGCAGGCATTTTGGCGTTTTGCTCCTGCGCCCTGATGAAGACGGAATTCGTCCTGTTCTCGAGTTACTCGAACTTGTATTGGATTCATACAAATTGGATGACCTTGTTGGAACGACCACAGTGGCAACGCCAAGGGGAATCCGAATGCGAAGAGAATAAATGCCAGCTGCAAAACCAGTTAAATCCACAAAGATGGTAAAGCGCTCCGCGTATCGCTTTGATTACAGCAAAGCCAAGCCCAATCGTTTTGCCGCCCGCATGAAAGACGCGCCGCTTGTAGCGGTGATCGACCCCGATGTGGCAAAGGTGTTTACAACGGCGGAGCAAGTGAACACGGCGTTGCGGGCTTTAATTTCAGCGATGCCGAAGGAACGAAAGATTGAAAATAAGTGAAAACTCGTAAAATCTAGCGAGGTATTTTCTGTCGGCTGGGCGTTGGCGATGAAAGCCCAGCCGATCATTCTGAAATCCTTCCCAAAGTACGCGGGAGAAGACAAAAGAGGCGAACCTGAAAAGGTTCGCCTCTTTTGTCTAATTGGTGACTCCGGGGGGATTTGAACCCTCAACCAATTGATTAAGAGTCAACTGCTCTGCCATTGAGCTACGGAGCCATTCATTAAACTTGCGGGGCGTATTATACCCCAAAGGAAATCCGTGTCAATCGTTTTTCTTTCAACTTTTCGGGTCGCGCTGCGCGGGGGTGGGGCGCGTCTCTTTGGTAAAATAAACGCATGTCCAAATCTTTTGAACTTCGAAAACCCAACCCGCTTTTGATCGTCATCTCCGGCCCTTCGGGGGTCGGCAAGGATTCAGTCGTGCAGCGCATGAAGGAGCGCGGCTTTCCGTTTCATTTTGTCGTCACAGCCACCACCCGCGGCAGGCGGGAAAGCGAAACGCATGGCAAAGATTACTGGTTCGTTTCCGAGGATGAATTCGCGCGCATGATCGAGGAAAACGAGTTGATCGAATATGCGATGGTCTATGGAGATTACAAAGGCATTCCCAAATGGGAGGTGCGCGACGCGCTGGCAAGCGGTCAGGATGTGATCATGCGTGTCGACGTGCAGGGCGCGGAAACGGTGCGAAAACTAGCCCCCGAAGCGCTGCTGATTTTCATCACCTGCGAGGGCGAGGATGAACTGGAGCGGCGGCTGCGCGAGCGCAAGACCGAAACGGCGGATTCCCTGTCCCTGCGAATTGCCACCGCGCGCAAGGAATTACAACGCATCGAAGCCTTCGACTATGTGATTGTCAACCACGACTTTCGCCTGGATGATACCGTCGACAAGGTGCGCGCCATAATCTCTGCCGAACATTTGCGGGTTAAACAGCGCATGGTGAATTTATGAACGCTTCATTTCCAGAACGGGAACCCATTCCCGCTCCCGAGCCTGTTGCGCCGCGCGAGGCGGCGCAGGTTGCCATGCCGTCCCGCGCTCCGCTGGCGACCTATGCCATCCTTGGATTCACGGTATTAATTTATTTGCTGCAAATGGCAAGCATGGCGATTCTCGATGGGGATGACCTGCCGCTGATGCTGGGCGCGCGCGTCACCGAATTGATTCGCGAGGGGCAGTGGTGGCGCTTTGTGACTCCCGTATTTCTGCATGGCTCCGTGACGCATATCTTTTTCAACATGTACGCGCTGTTGTCCATCGGCTCCTTTTTGGAGCGTCATTTCGGTCACGGCAGGTTTGCGCTGCTTTACTTTCTTGGCGCCTTTGCGGGAAATGTCTTTTCCTTCCTGCTGACGGATGGATACTCTGTCGGGGCATCCACCGCCGTCTTCGGCTTGGTGGCGGCGGAGGTCATCTTTTTCTACCAGAACCGCAAATTATTCGGGGGGCAGGCGAGGCGGGCAATTGGCAACGCGGTGTTTGTCATTGCCGTGAATTTGTTCATCGGCTTGTCGCCTGGAATCGATAACTGGGGACATGTGGGCGGTTTGTTCGGCGGCGCGATGTTTGCCTGGTTCGCGGGTCCGCGCTGGGAAGTGGCGGGAGTTTATCCCGATTTTTCCCTGCGCGACCAACGTGAATTTCACGAGATTGCCCTGGGGGCTGGGGCGGCGCTTCTGATTTTTGGCGGATTGGCAGCCTGGGGATTGTTCGCCGGGGGATGAGGTCGAGGGTCTTCCAAAATTTCTATGTGACGTTAACAGAATTCTTGCATACATCGTTTAACATGTAGCCATTGAAAATTATCAGCAAGGAGCACCCACATGGGAAAAATCATCGGCATTGATCTTGGAACAACCAACAGCGTCGTCTCTGTGATGGAAGGCGGCACACCCACCGTCATCACCACCGCGGAAGGCGGGCGGCTCTGCCCCTCGGTCGTCGCATTTAACAAAAACGGCGAGCGCATGGTCGGGCAGACTGCCAAGCGGCAGGCTGTGATTAATTCAGATAACACTGTTTATTCCATCAAACGTTTCATGGGACGTCATTTCGCTGAGACCAATGCCGAACGCGGCATGGTTTCTTTTCAGGTGATCGAAGGACCGACGGGCGATGTGCGCGTCAAACTGCCTGTGACCGGCAAGGAATATTCCCCGCAGGAAATCAGCGCCATGGTGCTGGGCAAACTCAAAGCCGACGCCGAAGCCTATCTCGGTCAACCCGTGACCCAGGCAGTCATTACCGTCCCGGCATATTTTAATGACAGCCAGCGCCAGGCGACAAAAGACGCCGGCAAGATCGCTGGTTTGGAAGTGCTGCGTATCATCAACGAGCCGACCGCATCCGCTTTGGCTTATGGTCTCGACAAGAAAAAGAACGAAACGATTTTGGTCTTCGACCTCGGCGGCGGCACGTTCGATGTCTCGGTCCTCGAAGTCGGCGAAGGCGTGATCGAAGTCAAATCGACCAACGGCGATACTCACCTCGGCGGCGATGACTGGGATCAGAAAATCACCAACTGGGCGGCGGATGAATTCAAGAAAGACCAGGGCATCGACCTCCGTTCCGACAAACAGGCGTTACAGCGTTTGCGCGAGGCGGCGGAAAAAGCCAAGATCGAACTTTCCACGATGATGGAAACCGAAATCAACCTGCCCTACATCACCGCCGACGCCAGCGGACCGAAACACCTGCAATTGAAACTCACCCGCGCCAAGTTCGAGCAGATGACCAGCGACCTGTTGACCCGCTGCCGCAAGCCGTTTGAAGCCGCGCTGAAAGACGCAGGTCTCTCTGCTGAAAAACTCGACGAAGTCGTTTTGGTCGGCGGTTCTTCGCGTATGCCGATGGTGCAGGATTTGGTCCGCAGTTTGACCAACGGCAAGGAACCGAACAAGGGTGTGAATCCCGATGAGGTGGTTGCGATTGGCGCCGCCATTCAGGGCGGCGTGCTCGGCGGCGACGTGAAGGACATCCTCCTGTTGGATGTGACCCCGCTCTCCCTCGGCGTGGAAACCATGGGCAGTGTGATGACCGTCATGATCGAACGCAACACGACCATTCCTGTTCGCAAGACTGAAACCTACTCCACCGCCGCAGATAACCAGACCGCGGTTGACATCCACGTTTTGCAGGGCGAACGCCCGATGGCAAACGACAACATGAGCCTCGGACGCTTCCGCCTCGACGGAATCCCACCGGCGCCGCGCGGCATCCCGCAGGTGGAAGTGACCTTCGACATCGACGCCAACGGCATTCTGCATGTGACCGCCAGGGACAAGGCGACGGGCAAAGAGCAGAAAGTCACCATCACTGCCTCGACCAACCTGAACAAAGGCGACATCGACCGCATGGTGCAGGAAGCGCGTCAGAATGAAGCCGCCGACAAACAGCGCCGTGAAATGATCGAAGTCAAGAATGCGGCTGACAATTTGGTCTATCAAACCGAGAAGGCGCTGCGCGATCTGGGAGACAAGGTTCCCGCCTCGGAGCGCCGCTCCATCGAAAGCCAGATCAACGACCTGAAACAAGCCGCGCAGGGCGATGACCTCGCCAGCATCAAGCAGAAGACCGAAGTCCTGCAAAATGCCTTCCATGCCTTGAGCCAGCAGTTGTACGCGCAGGAACAGCCGCAGGGCGGCGAGCAACCCGCCAGCGGTGGGCAGTCTTCCGCTCCACATCAGGATGGGGATGTGATCGATGGGGAAGTGAAGGAATAAGCGCGTAACTGACAGGTGGTATCGACCTCCGAAATCCGCACAGGCGGTTTCGGAGGTTTTTTTGTTTGGCGGACAGCATTAACCCGCATTGCCATGTCCCTTTGATTTTCATATAATATGGATGTGGAATCACTTCGGGTTTCACATCCATATCTTGCAAGGAGGACACCATGTTGACGAAGTCCGCTAAGGGTGGGATTGTTCTCTTTCTTCTGCTCGTAGTCTGGTTTGTTCTGGCATGTACCATCGGTGAATCTGCCCCCACCAGCGCGCCCGCCTTCGACTCGACGAAAGCCGCGCTTGAATTCCAGGCAACCAGTATGGTTTTGCAGTTGACGCAGTCGGCGTTGAACGCGCAGCCCGCTGTTCAGCCCACTTCCCCGCCGCCCCAACCGACGCCCCAGCCCGCAACTGCTGAACCCGCTGCCGCCGCGCCAGCCGAACCGCAGGCGACTCCTACGCAGGATGTGGAAGCGCTCATCCAATCAGCCAATGTACTGGTCTATGAAAATACAGATGAATACGGCATCGGCATGTGGAGCCAGGATGCGCTCGATAACCTGGGCATCCAATACACCCAGACAGGCTCCTACAGCGGGCGTTTCATGGAATACCTGAATTCAGGAAAGAACTATGACTTGATTATCGTCAATGCCGAGGCGAAGGATAGGATTTCCGGTGAGTTTTGGGATGTCATCAACACCCGCCTGACACGCGATAAAGCGGCGTTGATTGCCGAGGTCTGGTATCTCGACACCGAAGCCAACGGTCCCATTGGGAAAATCTTGAGCAAATGCGGCGTGCGGTATCAAAAGGATTACGACCTGGCTGACTCGATCTACTGGTGGGAATCCACCCATCCTGTTTTCACAGAGCCGAATACTGTGATGCCGTTATTACATTACAACCGCTATTGGGCGAACCAAACCGGCGACCAGATTCGGCTGGGCGGTTCAGGGGATGCGACTTTGCTGGCGGGACTGGCGGCGCAAAAATCAAGCCAGGAGGCGGTGCTTGCGACCTGCTACGACGGGCGGGTCATCATCCAGACCTTCTCGGATCACGACTATGACCAGGCAGATGTCATTCCGCTGTGGGAAAATTACATTCACTATACGTTGAAGAATCATTTTCTGGCTTTGCAGTAATACTTTTAACCACGACGGTCACGAAGTAACACGAAGGAAGTTCAAAAGCACGTATAATTTATGGAGAGAAACATGCCCTACACCCAAACCAAATGGAGCCTGGCTCCGCTGTACCCTGGCTACGAAAGCGCCGAACTGCAAAACGCATTCGATATGCTCGAGGAGCAAGTTACCTCGTTCGAAGGCGTGCGCGGAAAGCTCAACCCCGAAATTTCAACTGAACAATTTATGCAGTTTGTCCGCGCCAAGGAAGAGACCGAACGGGTGGCGAACAAACTGTATTCGTTTGCGGGTCTGTCCTTCACCGCGGATACGCAAGATCAAGCCGCGCAGACCTTGCAATCCCGCGCCCAGCAATTTTTGGCGGGGATCGAAAACCGCACGTTGTTCTTCAGCCTGTGGTGGAAGGAACTGGACGAAGTCAATGCCAAGCGGCTGATGGAGTCGGCGGGCGATTATCGCTATTACCTCGAAGCGCTGCGACTGTTCAAGCCGCACACCCTGACCGAAGCCGAAGAAAAGATCATCAATACCAAGAACGTGACTGGCTCCATCGCGTTGATCAACCTGCTGGACTCGATCACCAACCGCTACACCTTCAAACTGCGCGTGGACGGCAAAACAAAGGAGATGACCGAAGCCGAGTTGTATTCCTTCCGCTACAGCGCCGACCCGAAGATACGCGCCAAAAGCTACCAGGAACAGTTCCGCGTTTATGGCAATGATGGTCCGATCCTCGGGCAGATGTACCAGACCCGCGTGCGTGACTGGCACAACGAGAACATCGAGATGCGCAAGTTCAGCAGTCCGATTGCGGCGCGGAATTTGACGAACGACATTCCCAATGAAGCCGTGGATGCTTTGTTGAACACGGCGCGTAAAAACGTCTCCATCTTCCAGCGTTATTTCAAACTCAAAGCCAAACATGCTGGGATGAAGAAATTGCGCCGCTACGATATTTATGCGCCCGTGGCACGCTCGAAGAAGACCTACGAATTCGACACCGCCGCCAACATGGTTCTGGATTCCTTTGCCGCGTTCGACCCGAAAGTTGCGGATTTGGCGAAACGCGTCTTCGACGAGAACCGACTCGACAGCGAAATCCGCAAGGGCAAGCGCGGCGGCGCGTTCTGCTGGTCAGTTTTGCCGGAGATGACTCCCTGGGTGCTGATCAACTATCAGGGCACGGCGCGCGAGGTGGCAACGCTGGCGCATGAACTTGGTCACGCCATCCACTCGATGCTGGCGGCACATCACAACACCTTCTCGTTCCAGTCATCGCTCCCGCTGGCAGAGACCGCATCCACCTTCGCCGAGATGATGTTGACCGATAAACTGTTGACCGAAGAGACGGACGAATCCGTGCGGCGCGACATCCTCTTCAAACAAATGGACGACGCCTACGCCACCATCATGCGCCAGTCATATTTTGCACTGTTCGAAAAGCAGGCGCACGAGATGGTGCAAAAGAACGCCTCGGTGGACGAACTGTGCGCCGCGTACATGGAAAACCTGAAAGAACAATTCGGCGATTCAGTTGACCTGAGTGACGAGTTCAAATGGGAATGGGTCGGCATCCCGCACATTTATCACACCCCGTTCTATGTGTATGCCTACGCTTTTGGACAGTTGCTTGTACTTTCGCTCTACCAGCAGTTCAAGGCGGAAGGTGAATCCTTCAAGCCGAAGTATCTGAAAATCCTCTCTACGGGCGGATCAGAAGCGCCTGAGAAGGTGCTCGCCGAAGCAGGCGTGGACATCCGCTCGGCGAAGTTCTGGCAGGGCGGGTTCGATGTGCTGGATAAGTTGGTGAGTACGTTGGAGAAGTTGTAGAAGAGCCCAGACCTTTTCAATAAGCAGTATAATATTTTCAGCGAAACAAAAACCATTCAGTGAAGGAGAAATTCACATGCGCAGAATGTTCGGTTTTCTAATTGGAGTTTTGGTCGGGGCGGTGGTGGGTTCTACGATTGCATTGCTTCTGGCTCCCGAATCAGGCGAAAAACTACGCGGAGAAATCCGCGAGCGCGGACAGGGCTTCATGAGTGAAGTGCGCCACGCGGCAGATTCACGCCGCATTGAGTTGCGCGGACGGCTGGAGACTCTGCGGGCGCCGAGGGAAGGGTAAGCGCAGTAATTGGTAAATTCGTATAGCGGTAGTTGGTTCCCAATATCCCAAACTACCAAACTACCAAACTACCAAGCTACCAAACTACCGACTCATAAAACTCACCCACCAATTTCATATTCTGCGTGTACTCCCCCCGCGCAGAAATAATTTTTTCGTTGAGACCTGCCGCCTCGCGCCGCAGGTCTTCTCTTTCCAAGGCAATGAGAACCGCATCGGCAATTGCCTGCGGATTGTTCGGGTCTACCAGCAATCCGTTTTGCCCGGACGTAATCCACTCGCGGATCGATTCAAGGTCGCCAGCCACGGGGAAACATCCGCAAGCCATGCCTTCGAGCAATGAGTTCGGCGTGCCATCGTGAATGCTGGGCGAAACTACAACCTGCGCCGCGCGAAAGGCATCTCCCATTTGCGCGTGCGAAAGCGGCGGGTTCAACTGCACGGCATGTTCGATCTTCAAATCCTTCATCCACTGCAAAACCTGGGGTTCGCCCTGCATCGAAGAACAGACAAAACGCGCGTCGCTTCGTTTTTCCAACACCAGCGGAATCGATTTGAAGAACGCCTCGTTTTTGACGTATGCCCGAAACCCGCGCGGATTGATGACCACTGGATTTTTTACGGGTTCAGCAGGTGGATAAAAAACCGCAGACCTGATTCCGCCGTTGCCGGGTGTGACCAATGTGGGCGAATCCACACCCAAGCCCCAATCCCGCGCCAGGCGGATGTCACGCTTGCAATCTGCATGGAGCGCATCGACAGCCTTCATCGTTTTGCGGGTGAAATATCCCATCAGCGGGGTGGACGGGGCGTGCAGGGTGAAGTCATTGCCCCAAATGGAGACAAGAAACGAGGGACGCGTAACGAGACCTTCGAGAGCGGTAGCCGTCAACATGCCTTCGTAAGGCACACGCAAAGCATGGACAATATCAGGTCGGACTTCCTGAATAAAGGCGCGTAATTTTTGCGCGGAGCGGAACAAGGTTGCGGGTCCCAGCCACTGTCGGATTTTGGTACGCAGCCCCAGGGCTTGTGTCGAGCCAAGTCGAAGCATACGGGAGGAGCCAATTCCGGGCGCCGCTCCCTGCTTTTTAATCGCGCTAAAAGCCACGGGCGTAAACTCAAGCCGCTTAATCGGGAAATCCACCTCCGCCGCAAAGGTGGAGGCGAGATACACTTCATCGCCGCGCAGGGCAAAGTGGCGAATCCAATTTTGGGAGATGGGCGAACGGGCGTCTGCAACAAAGAGGATTTTCATCGGTTTTCATGATTATACCCACCTCAGCCGCCAATTACGTTTTTGCCTGGTTGGGGCTGGGGGCGTCATATACTCATTGCCTGTAAACGTGAGACGTAGTATATTAGCCGCATGAGCAAAGGACGCATACTCGTTGTCGAAGACAACATGGATACGTACGAGCTGGTGCATTTCATCCTTGAAAAGAGCGGGTTCGAGACGTTTTTGGCGGTGAACGGTCGCGATGGCGTGATCGCCGTGCAAAAACAGGTACCGGACCTGGTTATTATGGATTTGTCCATGCCCGAAATGGATGGCTGGACAGCAACCGCCCTGATCAAAAATGATGCGCGCACCTCTGCCATTCCATTGATTGCCCTGACCGCCCACGCCCTGCCCGGTGACCGCCAGCGCGCCATAGATGCGGGCTGTGACGAATACATCACCAAACCCATGGACCTGGACGAACTTGTGGAAACCGTGCAATATTGGGTCGATAAACGGTAGCAGGGTTTATGCAACGAGCGCCATGAATCCCAAAAAATCTCTTTTGAAAAAGGAACAAACATGAAACATATTTGTGTGGTCGGCGTGGGATACGTCGGTCTGGTTACTGCGGCATGTTTTGCCGACCTCGGCAACCGCGTCACTGCGTTGGATGTAAACGAACAGCGCGTGGAAAACCTAAAGAAAGGCATCATGCCGATTTACGAGCCAGGACTCGATGAATTGGTAAAACGCAACGTCAACGCGGGACGCGTTTCTTTCACCACATCCTACAAGGAAGCCTTGAAGGATGCCGAGTACGCCTTTATCGCGGTGGGCACGCCCTCCGGCGAAAGCGGCGAAGCCGATTTGCAGTACGTGGAGTCCGCCGCCAAATCCATCGCCGAGAATATGACCGCCCCGTTGATCATCATCAATAAATCCACCGTGCCGATTGGCACCGGCGACTGGGTTGCCGACATTGTGAAGAGCGCCCAGCCCAAGCCGACTCAGTTTTCGGTGGTCTCCTGCCCCGAATTTTTGCGCGAAGGTTCCGCAATCGGCGACTTTATGAGTCCGCATCGCACGGTCATTGGCTCGCTGGATAAGGACGCCGCCAACAAGGTGGCGCACCTGCATTTGCCCCTGCGCGCGCCCATCGTCATCACCGACCTGCGCACCGCCGAAATGATCAAGTACGCCAGCAATGCCTTCCTTGCCACCAAGATTTCGTTCATGAACGAACTGGCTGACCTCTGCGAACTGGTCGGCGCGGATGTGAAAGAAGTGGCGGCAGGCATGGGCTACGACGCCCGCATCGGGCGGCACTTCCTCGACGCCGGACTCGGCTGGGGCGGTTCCTGCTTCCCCAAGGATGTGGAGGCGCTGGCGTTCATGGCGAAGGAAAAGGGACTTAATCCGCGTATTCTCAACGATGTGATGGAAGTCAACTTCGAACGCCGCAAGACCGCCGTGCAGCATGTGACCGAAATGGTCGGCGGCAGTGTCAAAGGCAAGACCATCGGGCTTTTCGGGCTGGCATTCAAACCCAATACCGACGACATGCGCTACGCCCCATCGATTGATATCGCCGCGGCGTTGGTGGAAGCTGGCGCAAAGGTGCGGGCGTACGATCCCGTTGCCATGGAAGTTGCCCGCCCGCTGATTCATGCCGCTGTCGAAATGCTCAACGACCCCTATGACCTGGCGGCTGGCTGTGATGCGGTCATGGTCATTACGGAATGGAATGAATTCAAGCAGCTCGACCTCGATAAATTAAAGGGCGTGCTCAAAGCCCCCGTTGTTTACGATGGACGCAATATCTACGACCCCAAAGTGATGAAGGAAATGGGCTTCACTTATCGCTCGGTGGGAAGGTAGCCAATTAATAAGGATTGGGAGATTGGGAATTTTCGCCCCAATCTCCCAATCTCCCAAGTCCCCAATTCACCAATGACCACTCCCCCCGTTTGTAATTACGAAGGCTCCGATTACCAAACCTCTTTTTGGAAGCAGGGCGGACGCGAGTACGAAGACCGCGCCGAAGCCATTGCCCTGAAAAAACTGCTGCCCCAAGGCGGAAGCCTCATGCTCGAACTCGGCGCAGGCGCAGGACGCAACACGCCGCGCTACGCGGGTTTCGATAGAATCGTCGTGCTGGATTATTCCACCACCCAACTGGCGCAGGCGCAGCAAAGGCTTGGACGCTCCGATAAATACATCTACGTCGCGGCAGATATTTACCGCCTGCCTTTCCGCAGCCGCCAATTCGATGCCGCCACCATGATTCGCACCCTGCACCACATGGCAGATGCGCCCAAAGCGCTGGGACAGGTCAAAGCCGCGCTCCAGCCTGGGGCGGTCTTCATCCTCGAATTTGCCAATAAACTCAACCTCAAATCCATTTTGCGCTACTGGCTTGGCAGACAGGCTTGGAATCCCTTCAGCCTCGATCCTGTGGAATTCGTCAAATTGAATTTCGATTTTCATCCCACGGCGGTCCACAACTGGCTGGGAGAATTGGATTTTTCGATCGAAAAAATTCGCGCGGTTTCACACTTCCGCCTGGGGATTTTGAAACGCTTCATCCGCCCCAGCTTGCTTGCCGCGCTGGATGGCTTTTTCCAGCCGACAGGCGCGCTCTGGCAATTTACTCCGAGCGTTTTCGTCAGGGCGCGGCTGGCTGAAAACGAAACAGGGGCAAACTTCATTCCCGCGCGAGGGGTGGATTTGTTCAAATGTCCGGACTGCGGACACGAAGAATTGCAGGAAAAAAGCGAACACCTGCTTTGCCCGGACTGCGGCGCGTGCTGGGCTGTGAACGACGGCATTTATGATTTCCGTGAAAAACTGAAATAGATTACAATCCCGCAGGTTGGGAGACGAGCCATGACAGGACCACTAAAACCACCGCCATACAATCCTCCTTCGCTGGAAAGAAAAACAAAGCCTCCCCATCGCAAAATGGGTGTGGACACACGCGGGATGCTCAGTATCGCCACCATGCTGGTAAGCCTCGCCGCAATCTCGATTGCCATGTTTGGCGGCGTAAAACTCCTCTACGATATTTTGGAAAACGGGCTGGATAAAGTCGGCAATATTCTGGTCAAGGCTTTTGTGCTGGCGTTTCCCTTTTTGTTTGGCTGGATCATGGGGCTGCTCAGTATTCGTGTTTTTGGGAACCTGGTTTACCCGATCATCATCAAAATATATTCCTGGGTCTGCCTGGTCGCCACCTGTTTCCTTTATTTCGAAGTCATCTTGAAAATGTTCGACCACGACTATACCGGGCAGAAATTTGGGACGTACCTCATCATCATGCTGGGCACGCTCCTGGTTTTGTTCTTTCTGCATTTGATGGTGGAGGGACATGATTTGCGCCCCTTTGCCATTCCCCTGCTTATCATCAGCGTCGTTCACCTGTTTGTGATCGTTTACTACTTTATCTTCACCGAGAATACAGGCGGGATGTACTACGCGCTGGGCGACTTCATCGTCTTTCTATTGATGATTACAATCTCCGGGTTGATGCTCGTGCATGTCGGGATTTTCTCCCCCCTGCGGGACAAACTCAGCGACATGTTTTCAGAAAAGGCAAAGGTACAAAACGGGAATGGAAATGGGGACGGGAACGGGGCAGGATAGGCTGCAAAAAAACAGGCGAAGTCGAGGCTTCGCCTGTTTTTATTTTGCCAGCGGCAGGCGGATGATGAACGTGCTGCCGGGGAAATTCACTTCGTCGTGTCCGCTGCTTTCCACCCAGATGCTTCCCTGTAATGCCTTGACAATGCCCGAAGCGATTGCCAGTCCCAGCCCCGCCCCTCCGCCCTTGTAATTGGTGCGGCTGGAGGAATGCAATTCCACCGTTCCCAACTGGAATAATTTTTCGAAGATGATCTTGTGGTGTTCGGCGTCGATGCCGATGCCGCTATCTTTGACGCGGATTTCGGCGCACATGCCCAGCCGCGCATCCTCCATCACCTGCGCCGAGACGTGGATCGATCCACCGTCGGGTGTGAATTTGATGGCGTTGACGATCACATGGTCGATGGCTTTCTTCAGCAGTTCAGAATCAGCCAAAAGCGGGGGGACATCCTTGACGCCTTCATCCAGGGTCAGGGATAGATTTCGAGCGGCAAGGTCGTTGACGTAATCCTTGTGAATCAGGCGCAGAATCAAACTCAGGCTCACAGGTTCGACATGCGGGTTGGTGATTTGGTTATCGAGCCGCGCCACATCCAACATGCTGTTGACGATTTGATGCAGGCGGTTTGTGCCCTGCAACACGCCGTCGATGGCTTGCGACAGCATGGTATTGTTTTGGATGGTTACATCTCCCTGCAACATGCCCAGGTAGCCTTTGATAACCGTCAGCGGCGTTCGCAATTCATGCGCGGCGACCTGAATGAATGCGGATTTGTTTTTATCGTGTTTCGAGAGCGTATTGTAGGCGTTGTTCAATTCCTCCACACGCTGCGAAACCATGCGTTCCATGACCTGGTTGATGCCGGTCACTTCATCGTACAGGCGGGCATTTTCCAGGGCGACGATGGCTTGCATGGCGAAGGTGGTTGCCATCAGGGCGTCGTCTTCGGTGAAGGAGGTCTGTGCGCGGCTGAGCGCCAGAAATCCGATGACCTTGTCTTTCGAGTACATCGGCACGCCCAGCCAGGAACGGTCACGGGGCAGCCAGTCGGGCTGCGACCATTCTTTCAGCGCGTCCAGTTCGGTGATGAGCAGGGTTTCCCCTTTACGCGCCACCGCGCTGTATAAACTCCTGCCGCCGATTCGCAGGTGGAGTTCCGAAATATCGGCGCTATCCGGCAGCCCGCGATGCGCGCGAATGCCCGCAGTGCCGTTGACATCCTCCAAAAATAAGAAGCCGCGGTCATGGGGAAGTATGTGCTGCAACTGTTCGAGAATCTGCTGGGGAAGTTTCTTGACCGTGGTCAGCGAAGATAACTGGCGCGATGAACGCGCCAGCGCTTCGGCGCCGCGGCGGCGGGATTGTTCGGCTTCGAATAGTTTTTCGTGCTGCATGGCGGCTTTTTCCGCCACATCGCGGGCGCGGGCAAGCTCCACAGCGCGTTCGCGCGCTTCGTTCAACAGGCGTTCCACTTCGGTTTGTGCGTGTTCGCGTTGCTGCACCAGCATCGTTCGCAGGAGGGCGCTGGAAAGCAGGTTCTTCAAACGGACGTAGACATCCCAATTCGTGGGACCGACCTCCGTCCACATGAAGCCAAAGCGGTTGCCGCCCAAAGAAAGGGGCATGACAATGGCGGTGTAACGGTGGTCTTCCGGGGTTTTGCCGCGCGGAACCAGCCGTCCGGTGGCGATGGCAGATTTTTCCTCCGGAACCTGGAAACGGTTTTGGTCGTATTGCAGCAGCAGGCGGTAGCTTTCCGGCGGAGGAGAAGAAATCGAGTCTGGGGTTCCGGCATCGCTGTAATACATCACATACCAGCGCTTTACGCCCAATTGTGGGAAATGATTCGAAATGGCTTCGCCGATATCCTCCAGCGTGATGGCGGGAGCCATCGAGAAGCCAAACCCGCTCAAGGCTTCCTCCTGCTGTTCGGCTTGCAGGCGGCGAAATGCCTGCGCGCGCTGCGATAATTCCCCAGTCAACATTCGCGCCTGTTGAAAGATATTTTCCGCGTGCAGCATGAGGTCATTGCCGGCGATTCCGCCCAGGGCGTATGTGCGGAAGGTGGAAACAACATTGTGCCAGGTGGTGAAATCGTGCCCCTGGCGCTGCAATAATTCCACCATCGATTGCACCATTTTCAGGAAGGCTTCACTCTTGCTTGAGTCTTGCAAGGCGGTAAGAAATACATCCCAGGCGCGCCCGAAGATGTCGCTATATTGTTCGTGGAAGGGGTCTTTTTCTGAAATACCCGCCGCGTTGACCAATGCGCGAATGGCGGCGTCGCGCTTGTTTTCGAGCCTGCCCGTGTTTGCCACTTCCCTGGGCAAGACCACCGCCTTTTTCACGCTTTCGGGCAGGCAGCCGCAGGACCAGCGCACCACCAATTTGACCGGCATGACGTTGACTTCTTCCACCCGCCCGCCGTTCATGCGTTTCAACAATGCCTCGAAAGCCAGTTTGCCGGTCAATGTAAAGGATTGATGGACTGTGGTCAGCGGCACGCCCGCAGATTGGGATTCGCTTAAGTCGTCGAAGCCGGTCACGGCGACGCTGTCTGGAACCAGAATGCCGCGCTGTTGCAGAACCTCGATTGCGCCAAAAGCCATGCGGTCATTGGAAGCCGCAATCGCCTGGATGCGAAGTCCGCGCTCGTCGAGCAGGGTGCGCATGGCGGCGCGCCCGCTTTCCGGAGAGTAATCGCCTTCGACGACAATGCGTTCATCGAAGGCAATGTTGTGCGCTTCCAGTTCGCGCTTGTACGCTTTTAATCGCTGTTCCGCTTCCACCTGTCCCCTGGGACCGCTGATAAAAGCGATGCGTTTGTAACCATGCGCTTCGATCAAATGGCGGATCACCGCCCGCATCCCGCCTTCGTTGTCCGCGATAAAAGAAGATACGCCCTCCGCCTGGATTGCATAGGATGCAATTGGCGTGGGCGCAAAGACGCGGCAAAAGTTTTTTATATCCGCTGCGGTATCGCCGTGCCCGATGTCTGCGGCGAGCAGGATTCCGTCGAACTTGCCCGGCTTGATCAGGTCGTACAACCCATAGGAGCGTCCCTCGCGCTCCGGGGCGGCAAGGGCTAGCGGTCTTCCGCCGACGAAATAGACAACGTTGACATCGTTCGCCCTGGCGGAATCCTGCACCCCCGACATGAATTCGGCGCCCCAGGCGCGGCTCAATTGCGCGCCCAGAACGGCGATTGTTTTTCTTTCGCTGGCGGTCTTATTCAGGTTCGTCATTTTCGCTTGCTGAAATTATACGTCAGGAAATTTGAATCTGGTTCGATCTGTGGACAGCGAAATGAACTTGCCATGAAAGCCGCGGCGTGTTTTCAAGTTAGGGGCGGATCATGGTCAGCAGCATCTTGAATTTTTGCGTGGCTTTGAGCGCGTGCGGCTCGTCGGCGGGCATGATGATGGCGTCCCCGGCTTGCAGGTCGAACGGTTTGCCGGAGATGATCACCTGCGCCTCGCCTTCCAAAACATGTACCAGCGCGTCGAAGGGGGCGGTATGTTCGCTCAATCCCTGTTCCTTGTCGAAGGCAAAGAGCGTGACGTTGCCCGCTTCGGTTTTGGTAATCTGGCGGCTGACGACGGCGGCATCCTGGTAGCCGATCATTTCTACGAATTTTAGAACTTCCGATTTCGATGCTGTGGACATGTTTCCTCCAAGAATATTTTTATATGGACATCCCAATGGCTGGCGCTTTCATCGGGATGATGCAATGCGTTGTTGTTATTTTATCTCAATCTGGTAGGCGGCAGCTTTGCGCGTGTAGCGGGTCGCGCCAGATACGATTAACGTTGCTGTTTCACCGTCTTCCAGCGCAAGCGGAATCTCGACCTGCTGGCTGGCATCGGGTGTGATCATTTGCACGGTTGTGGCTCCGTTGCCTTTCTTGATCAGCCCCAGGCGGAAGGTTTGCGGCAGGATATTTTCGACGCGCGAAAAGCCCAGCGCCTGCCAGCCGCCGTTGTCTGCTTCGAAGTCGCTGGCGTAGCCGATTGCATCCACTGAAACATCATCGAGCATAAACCCTTCGCCCAGTACCGCCGCATCGGTTACATATTCGAAACGCGCCCATACTTTTTTGCCGGCGTATTGCGAAAGGTTAATCTCTTCCAGAATCCATCCGCTCGTTGCGCCGTTATATCCCCAGCCATAGGAATTGCCGGCGGGGTTTTCAGCCGTGCCCGAAGGGGTGGTGATGATTTGCCAGTTTTCCCCGTCTTCCGAGATTTCGAAGTACAGGTAATCGTAATCCTTTTCGATGTCGTACCAGGCGCGGAACGAGATGGTGATGGGCGCGTTGACCGCGGTGAAATCGAATTCGCGCGTCAGGGTCATATCCGATTCGTTGCCCTGGTTGGTGACAAAGGCATACGAACCCGAATACGGGTCGACGGGCTGCATTTGCACGCCGGTGGAACCGGTAAAGACCAGGGTGTGTTCGCCGACGCAGGCGATGTTGATATAGTCGATGCCGTATTGGTGAACGTCGCGCAGGGATGACGCGTGCGGGCAGTCGGATATGACTTCTGTGTCGGCGGGTTGCGGGGCGTTGGGATAGTTGTGGTAGGTGTAGCGTCCATCCCCGACGCTTTCATCGAGCAGGTACATGGCGGCAGCCCAATCCATGAAGACATCGTCGGCGGTGATGGTTTTTCCGTTTTGTGGGTCGATGGTTTCGAGCGCCGCCAGGGTATCGTCTACGCTGGCAAGGTCGTTTTGAGGGTTTGCGGTCAGGGCTTTGGTGGCTTCCACCCCAAAACGGTCGAGGAAGTAGGCAAGGTATAGAAAACTTTGCCCGTAATGCGCGCCGAACTCCGGGGAGTCATTGGTCGCCCAATCGTTCAACTGTAGATCGGGCGACTGGACGTAGTACCAATCGGCGCCGCCGACATCATAGCCATTCAGGAATGAGCCGAGTTCGGCAAAGCCTTCGGTCAGCCAGGTGACATCGTTGCGGTCGGTGGCGAATTGAATCATGTGGACGAATTCATGCGCCAGCGTGCCGTAGGCATATTCCCTGTCGAGGGGTTGGCTGCTGCTTAGCACATATAGTTCGTGCCCGTTGGAATACTGGCTGACCAGCGGATTGTATTCGTTCGACGGCGAGAAGTACCCGCCGATGTTGTTGCCAAGCCCGCCCGCATAGAGAACATAGATGTGCGGGTCGCCGTCCACGCCGGGCATCCACTCGTTGCCGAAGAATTCGCGGTCTGTGGGGATGATCTCCTGGTCGAAGGTATCCATCAAAGCCTTGACATCCCCCGCGTCGACCCGCGCGCTTTCCTCTGCCCAAAAGTAGGTTTGCGGGGTGACATAAACCAGGGTGGCATCAATTTGAAAATGGCGGTTTCCGTCGGCATCGAGCAGCCAGAATTTCTGGGTGGTTCCAACCGTTAAGGGCGCAGGGGGCGGGGTCAGGGTTTTGGAAATATTGCACTTGCCCTGCAGGCGGCAGGCGAGTTCGTATACATCGGCTTCCGGCACGACGGACTGGGACAGGGTTTCGAGTGTTCCAAGCGATATGGATTCTCCGTCGGGTTGAAATAGTTCCTCGGGAAATTCGGGCTCGGCGGTTTCTTCAAGCGGCAGAAAGTTCGAAACAATCGGCAGGCTCCTGCTGGCAGACTGGAAAGTGTAATAGCTATATCCTGCAATCCCCGCCGCGAATAGGCAGAGGCAGCAACCCAGGACAGTTATGCCGATGACCAGGGCGGTGACGCCTGATTTTCTTTGAGGTTCGTATAGATCGCTCATTTCATTCTCCTAAAAGTCTCCCATCATACTTTGCGCGTGTGAAAGCGAGATTAGGAAATTGTGGTTCTACCGTTTTTAACGGGAAAGCCAAAACCACAGCCACGAACACTCCCTGGCGCTGCCCGCCAGGGCAAGTGTGCGCCGCGCGCCAGTGCGGTGTTTACCCTACGGGCACGATGTCACG
>Ga0172367_10003393_pt1 | contig 20707 bp, 14 predicted proteins | sample Lak10m_FD_114542 | JGI IMG/M metagenome (GOLD analysis project Ga0172367, IMG submission 114542) | Freshwater microbial communities from Kabuno Bay, South-Kivu, Congo - kab_022012_10m | ecosystem: Environmental > Aquatic > Freshwater > Lake | place: Democratic Republic of the Congo: South-Kivu...
ATAAGACAGAATTTCTCTTGCTTCTTCTGCAGTTGTTAAGGAAACTGCCAACTGCGCGATGCCACGGCTTGTCACCAGGGCCATCGTCAGCGCAGGACCCACCTGATGCATTCAGATGCATTGTTCAGCACAGCGACTGAGAAGTCCATGTCATACGAATCGGGGCAGGCTGTGAATCTTCGTGTGTTGCGGTAGGACTGTTCCTTTTAAGCTGGCCTCAGGGCAATGCGTAGAACGCCTAGGACATAGTCCCGTTTGACTCGCGCAGCACGGGTGGATCTGGGGCACCGAATCTGACGACAAGAGCGATCTGCTGGAGCGACCAACGCTGGAAGTAACTCAGCTCGACGTCTTAGGAAGCGGCGTGAGCGGCGCAAACTTTGGCTGTGCCACGGCCTTGTAGCCACAGTTCGGCCAGAAGTTGCGCATCAGTTCGCGCGAGATGGGCCAGGGTTGCGGCGAAGAAGCTCGATGATTCGACGCTGCCCGTGGCCATGTATATTTATAAGTTCGATGAACGATTGCTACTCAGGGGCAAGATGGGTGAAGGTCCTGATCAGAACAACACGCAACACTGAGTGTCGCGTTTGATCATAGAAAACGACTCCAGTTTAGTGACAACGAGAACTAGTAATTTGCAAAGAATGGAGTTTCCCATTGAAATGGATGTGTCTCATAATATTGATAACAGGCAAATTAGCCTTAGGTATTAACCTTACGATCAACAACTACGCAACATTGGCATCATTTCGACAAGCGATTGTCAACAATCAAGACAATATTAACGCATTATTTTCCCCAAATCAGGATAATCAAAATGGTTCTTATGTCATAACATCTCCAATTGTGGTAAACAATAATAATCACGAAATCCTTGTTTCTTCATCTCAGGATCGGGTTACCATATCCGGTGGAAACAGTTCTCAAATTTTTAGCATTTCGTCATCAGAAGGTGTTACTATTCAGACTATGCGCATAAAAAATGGATTTAACTCTGGATTTGGAGGCGCAGTTTACCTACAAAACGCAAAATGCAGCTTTTTTGACGTTGAATTCGAGAATAATCAATCTCAAATAACAGCTCAAGGTTACTCGCATGGAGGCGCAATTTATTGCACCAATACTACACTATCAATAATGAACTGCAGATTCGACGAGAATAAATGCGGATTAGGGGGCATAATTCCCACTGAGACGTGTCTAGCATTTGGCGGAGCCATTTGTGCCAATAGAAGTGATGTGCAAATTAATTCCTCTGCTGATTCACATTTTAGCGAAAATTCGGCCGAATATGGATGCGGGGGGGCAATCTACTTGCACGAGTGTACATTTGAAATCTCGGGATTAACATTAAACGATAACACATCATTCTTTGATGGAGGTGCCATTAAAATTGATGCTGGTGCTTATAATTGGATTCAAGCCAATGACAAATTCAGAATTTCAGAGTGCATTTTTCATAATAATTCCGCTGTTCATGATAATCAGCAGTACGAATTCTCAGCATATGGTGGAGGTATAGCCTGCGGTGATTGGGATCCTGATTTGATTCCGATTCCAAGGATATTGATTGAAAATTGTGATTTCCTTGGCAATTATGCTGAAAGAGGAGGAGCAGTTTCTTGTAAGAATACAATAATTGCGCAATCTAACGAAAATACTTTTAGCAATAACACATCGGTTAAGGGAGGAGCCGTTTTTAGTGACGGAGGTGTTACCGTTGTGGGCGCAACGTTTGAATCTAATTCAGCAGATCTCTATGGAGGTGCCGTTTTTTGTAATAACTCCGGTTGTTATACTAGTTTTGAAAAATCAAGATTTGTTGGAAGTCGAGCGTTGGAAGGTGGCGCGATATATTGTGTTGATAACGTATTGACCGTCGACTCTTGCAATTTTGATAATAATGCTGCTTATTGCCAAGGTGGTGCTATTGCTTTTCCATATACCAAGTCGTCAGTAATTCAAACATATATATATGATAGCAAGTTTGAGAACTGTTTTGTCACCGATGACCAAAATCTTTGGTTAGAATATGTTGGCAATGGTGGCGCTATAATGTCAAGTGGTCAATTAACAGTAAAAAACACGATTTTCGATAACTGTTACATTATAAATCACAATACGGCAATTGGAGGTGCCGTGCGCCTAGGGGCGTCAGATGGAATGGATAATCATTATTATTTTGAGCATTGTTTATTCATTGATTGTTATACAGACCCGTTATCGGCAGCGTATGATGAGACATGCAACGATGTCATTTCGAATAACATAGGTTATCTACTTCAATTGGAAACCGATATTCAATTTACACTGAATAACGTGACAATGAGTAATTGCGGATTAGAAGGGAGTTACTGCACGAGCAGCATTTTCATTGATGAGCAGACGGATGAATTGACACTGAACAACAACATTTTCAATTTCGTGGAGAAGCCACTAATAGATATGACAGGAAGTTGTTTAGCCGAGACATCAGTATGGTTTCCGGAGTCTATTGTAAACCAGTGCTTTTTCACATCATACGACCCACAGATTTTGAATAATGGACAGTTAAAGAATGGAAGCCCTTGCCTTGATACTGGGACAAATTACATTGACGAAAATGATAACACTGTGAACAGTGATCAAGACTTAACACCGGTTGATATTGGATATATGCCACAATATGAAGCCACTACGATTTCTGGTGTCCAATATAATCTTCCAGTGGGACTTTACAAAGTGGCAAATTCAGCAAATGCAGAAATTCATTTTAGTGATGTGTTGCCTTCAGGAACAATATTTGTAATGGAAGCAGGATCGAACTTGAGTATCGTTGGAAGCTCTAACACTGGAAGTTTTCTCTTCGGAGAACCTAATGATGTTAGAACCACAATTTCAACCACTTCGAATGCACCTGCACAGAGTTTAATTATTTCGGGAGCAGCAAATGAGGTGATGGATTTTGAAGGTGTATATTGCTATCAGGTGCCTGATAACTTGATATTCAAAAATAGTAACATTATTTTAGATCAAAATTACTCCAATACTAAGCTAAAAATTGAAGGCGCAGAATCAAACACAGATTTCAATATTAGCTTTGAGGACTGTGTAGGTGAGCTTAGGGAATATAATTTCGATCAGACGAATGGAAATCTGCAAGTTGATTATGTTAGCATGTTAAGGAGTAGCGTTGATGTATATAATTGCCATTTTGGTGAGCCAGGGACTGCTGGCTATGCCTTGATGGTAAACGGACACTTCCCATTGTATGATATGAAGATATCGGAATGCAATTTTCAGGGGGGAAGCACATCAGCACCTTCAATCAAATTACAGGATACTGATCCTCGTTTAGAATATAATACATTTCTAAATTGCTTATATTATCCGATATGGTCATATTTGGGAGTATTTGGTATGGATCACGGCGCAAGAAATAGTTTGATATCGACAGAGCAGACAAATAATCTAAATTATATGATGTATTTATTCAATTCACCGGTCTATTTGGAGTGTGGAGAAAACAACTTTGTTTATGATAACTGGAGTCGGCCAAATTTCAAGTTCATTTACTACCGTGGCTCTGAACCTGCAATAACACAGGGATCTGAGTTTAAAAACTACAATAGAAATTATTGGGGATCCACATGTGCAACACCAGTTACAAGCCTTGTAGGCAAAATACCTGCGTGGGTTAACCCTGGTATGACATTACCAGAGTGCACTGACCCAGGCGATGAATACCTGGGATGCCCTCAGATTATTGAGATCGAGGAACTTTTTAGCACTGGCTTACAAAATGAATTGCAAGGTGATGCCCTCAGTGCCATATCCGTTTATCATGACTTGATTCAGACCTACCCTGGTTCCAGGGCATCATACGCGGCGGCTCTGCGAGTGAAGGGTTTGGGCTTTCTAGATGACAGCGGTGAAACTGTATCTGAGATGCAAAGTCTGGCGGAAGCTGCTAAAAATGTCGACAGCCACCTTGGTACCTATTTGTTTTGTTCGGCAGAATGTGTGCGCGCATGGCAAGGCGATACTGAATTGGCTCGCGAGAACTTGGAGAGAATGCGTGATGATGCAATGACAGAGGATGAAGCAATTTTGGCCCAGAAGGATCTGCTTGAGATCGATACTTATCCAGTAAGTAACGGCATTGCCACACTACATAGTGGGATGGTGTCGCGCATGCTTCAGGCGCGACAGTGCTTGCAGTCCTTTGATCCTGAGGACCCCTTCCGTTTACAACCCTTGGGCAATTCAGCTCGAAGGCCAAGATCGATTCGCATGGAAAGCACTCGGCCCAATCCATTCAACCCGATAACTACAATACATTTCAACCTGTGGGATGAACAAGAGATTGCAGTGCGAGTGTACAATTTGTGAGGCGCATTGGTTGCTTCACTTTACCGTGGCCTGCTTAACGCTGGGGAACACGAGTTCACTTGGCGGGCTGGTGATGTAGCTTCTGGTTTGTATATATTACAAGTGGAGGGTCAGCATCAATCAGCGCAGACCAAGGTCTTATTTCTGAAGTAGAGTTAATAAAGGACCATGGCCTATGATAACATAGGCCGGGGGATACAAAAATGCGAAACTATGTCATATACCTACTAATGACTCCCTGCCTGTCATATGGTTTAGTTCGTATTCCTCAGGACGCGTCCACCATTCAGGAGGGGATAAATCAGGCAATGATAGGAGACACAGTGCTGATAAGTCCTGGGATCTGGACGGAGAGAGTGATAATTGGTTCCGGCCATGTGACAATTTGTTCAAATTATGTTTTCAGTCAAGACACAATGGATATTGTTAACACAGTATTGGATGGAGAATTTGAGGGTACAATTATGTCAGTAGATATGGATCATGATAGTAGAATAGAACTAAACGGATTAACATTGGTACGCGGTGAGGGCCATGATGATGCAAGTGGAGTTACCGCTGGTGCTGTTGATTTCGTTCAGGCTGGAATAGTGGAAATCAAGAATATGGTGTTTCACAATAATAGAACGTTGGGAACATGTGCTGCAGTTTATTATTCTAATATTGATTGGCCGGTTTGCAATGCTCGCTTCTATTTTCACAATATTAATAGCTACAATAATGAAAGATACAATTTAGCAACTGACCCGCGAAATGCAATAGAAATAACTTATGCAAAGAGCATAATAATTTCTAAGTTGCGGATTTCAACGGATGAAATTACCTATTCCAAACAATATAAGTTTATTGCAGCTGATACTTTGCTTGCGGAAGATTGTTGCTTTTCTGGCCTAAATGACATACTTTCCGCACCTGTCGACTTTGGTTCAACTAATGTTTACGATGATCATAGTTATATCGAGTTGAAAGATATTTATGTTACAGATAATACGTTCACGAGATCTGGTGGTTTCTATGTTGAGACAGATATTGGAGGATATGGTTCTTATAGCAATATCCATTTGGAACGAAATCATTTTCCGAATGGAGGAATGCAGTTTGAATTTCGAGGACAAGGCCATTTTAGAGCAGATAGTATTTTTATTTGTAATAATGTTTCCGAAAAATCCTACGCGATATTCAACAGTAATTTGCCTGGAACTATTAGAAACTTGTTTGTTGTCGCAAATCATATGGGGAGCAACGAAATATTTGTTCCAACATGGCCCGGTGTGGAAGCTAGAGTAAATGATGTTAGTATAGATAATGCAGAATATGCAGAGAATATTGTTGAGAAGGGACCTACAGAAGGCGGCGACTATTCTAGCGGAGGTTCATTATTATATATTAGTTGCAATCTTGCAGATACTCTGATTTATAAAAATATCAGATTCATTAATAACCAATATATTGATCATGACAATTATAGTTTAGATGAAATGAGCCAACACGATATTGCTGACATTAGTGCAAATTTCGGAAGAATGATCAGAGGAGTAATGGGCAATCATCAACCAATCTATATTATGCTTGATTCGTGCACGTTTTTTGAAAATCATATTGATAACATCATTCCAGAAATAAACTCGCAAATATTGGCATATAGATTGATAGGAAGTAATTTGGATATCGTGCTAGATAATGATGATGAGGGTGCAGAGATGAAGGTGCAGAATATAGATATGTATGATTGTGACGATGGCGGCATAAATTTGGTTAATAATAATGGGAATATGATAATCACAAACGTTTGCATATTAAATACTAAACGTAACGGCCTGACTATGACGCTTGGTAATTCCATGAATAGACAAACACTTGTAAACAATGTTCTCATAAATGGAATTCAACAACAGGAATCATACACTACTTATCCATTCTTCAATTGTTTTCAATCAGCGCTGAGTGTATCAAATTATAGTGCCTCGCCAATCGTATTTTCGAACATTACCATAGTGAATAATGATGTGCCGCTATTGATTAGAAATTTTGGAGGTGATTTGCAGAATATTGTTAGCAATAGTATTATAATGAATAATTCATACAATTCCTTTATGTATCCGCTTGGCGATGAGTTATTGTTTTCATATTGCTTATTGTCTGAGAATATACCCGGACAAGGCAACATTTGGGACCTAGATCCTGAATTTGACTCTGAATTAGGCCCACCCTGGCTTGCCTTAGATTCGCCTTGCGTGGATGCTGGTGATCCGAGTCCCCATTACAACGATCTTGAGGATCCTTCTAATCCTGGATTCGCATTCTGGCCTAGTCACGGAGCCTTGCGAAATGATATGGGTTGTACGGGCGGGCCACATGCAGCACTTGTGGACACCAGTTGGATGAGTGTGCCGGCGTGGGAACCTCGTATCCGGCCTAACAAGTTTTTCCTGAAATTCCCTTGGCCTAATCCTTTCAACTCTTCCGCAAGTATTGAATTCACCTTGAATAATCCTGGGCTAGCACGCCTTACAGTGCACAACCTGCTGGGCCAGGAGGTGGCCGTGTTGAACGACGGCGTCCTGCCGTCGGGGACCTTCTACCGCCGCTGGGATGCGCAAGGACAGGCCTCGGGCCTCTACTTCATCACCCTGCAGGTCGATCTGGATCGGACTGAGACGCGGGCGGTCACGCTCCTCCGCTAGCCCAGCGAGCATTACACAATCATTCTCTTGTGCCAGCGGACCCCTGCTGGATGGTTCTCGGACATTCCCGTCACATGCCGGTCATATCGTTTTCTCCGCGCGTGCCCGCACGAGCCCGCACTTGCGGTTGTTTTTAGCTCGCGAAGGCCTTTGACAGCCCGCGCCTTACCGCACTTCCCCGCACAAAAACGAAGGAGCCCGAAGGCTCCTTGGCTTGTCACTGGAACAGGTAAGTGCCGCAGGTGCGGCAAACGGAGGGTGGCGAGGTCGGTTAAAACGGCCCTGGTCGCATCGAGTCAGGGAGCCCTTAAACCGCCGGCGGGCGCCAAGGTTCCAGCGATTTGCGGAAAATGGCGAGGGCTTTCTTATTGCACCGCTGAGCAATTGAGGCGCGGTGGGCAAGGCCAGGCGGCCATGTGGGCGCACCGAATCGTTGGGTACTGCCTTTCATCAAGCTCGCCCCAGACCTTGCCCCGAGTTGGACTCCCCGGTGGACTTCCCGCCAATGGCGTCGACGGCTTTCCTACTTTTCACCTGCACGCGCTTTCATGACTCAAGCAAGCTGAGGCAAGCATGATCACCTGGACACTTTCGCAAGCATCCACATGGCGGCGTCACGCGCGCAAGGCGCTGGGATCCGTCCTCTTGCTACCCCTGCTGCTGGCCTGCGGCGGCCGCGAACAGATGATCATCATCTTGCACACCAACGATATGCATGCCTGGTTCGCTCCGCGCACGGGCACGCTTTTGGATACCACCCAGGTGGAATTGGGCGGCGCGCCGGTGCTGGCTTCCCTCATCCGCCAGTTTCGCGAGCAGAATCCCGGTGCCACTCTCTATCTGGACGGGGGGGATTTTTTCCAGGGCACGCCCATCTCCACCCTGAGTGAAGGCATGGCGTGCATGGATGTGCTGAATCTTCTTGCTCCCGACGCCGTGGCCCTGGGCAACCACGAGTTCGACTACGGCATGGTGGCCCAACGCCGCGCCCTGGACCACGCGGTTTTTCCCGTGCTACAAGCCAATGTGCGCATGATCGGCAGGCCCCATCCCTACACCCAGAGCGACATGATGGTGCGCCGTGGAGAGCTGCAGGTGGCCCTGTTGGGCTTGAACACCGAGGAGCTCTTCCAGGTGGCCGATCCCCGGCGCCTGGAGGGTGTGCGTGTGGACTCCACCCACGCCACGGTGCGCAAGTGGCTGGAGCGCGTGAAAAAGGCCGACCTGAAGATCTGCCTGTCCCACGGAGGTTTCCACTCCGACAGCCTGCTGGCCCTGGCGGTGTCGGGCATTGACTACATCGTGGGGGCCCACAGCCACACGGTGCTGCAAAAGCCCGTGCAAGTGGGCAAGACCTGGATTGTGCAGGCGGGGGATCAGGGCCGCTGGCTGGGCGTGGACACGCTCTATGTGAAGCCGGGAAAGGGCATCACGCGCATGGGTGGCGGGCTGATTTCTGTGACCCGGGATGCCGCGCCTCCCGCGGAGGATGTGAAGGCCCTGGTGGACGCCCAGGAGGCGCAGGTGAACGCCACGCTGGGCAAGGCCGTGGCCACTCTGGCGGCACCCTTCACCCGCACCCGGCACGGCGAGAGCGCCGTGGGCAATTGGCTGTGCGCCGCCATTCGTCAGGAAAGCGGCGCGGAGATCGGCCTGTGGAACAACGGCGGCATTCGGCGCGATCTGCCCGCTGGTCCCTTGAAGGAGCGGGATTTCTGGGAGTTGTCGCCCTTCGGCAACGAAGTGGTGGTGGCTCCTGTGAAAGGCTCGCGCCTGCGTGCCTTGCTGGCAAACGAAGCACGCCACGGCGGGGCGCACATGCACTTCGATGGCCTGCGCGTGGCAGCTGGCCCAGATGGTCTACCCAGCGTGATGCTGGTGAACGGCAAGCCCATGGAGGAGAGCCGCGTCTACCGGGTGGCCATGACGGACTATGTGTGGGGCATGGTGCGTGAAGAGGGCGACAGCCTGAACACGCCCAAGGGATGCGGCGTGCTGGACCGCGACATGCTCATGGCCCGGGCCCGCAAGGAGAAGACCATCCGGCCCGTGGTGGACGGCCGCTGGGGGCCGGGACAGACGCGTGCCGCCAACTGAACTTCCCCCCATCCGCCACAACCTGGCGCCCGGCCCTTCCAGCCTGCTGCCCGGCCTGCCGGAGGCTGCGCGGCACTTTCTGGCCAGTGGCCAGGGTGGCCTGAACCACCGTTCCGCCGAATTCAGCGCCCTGGTGCGCGAGACAGAAGAGGCCCTGCGGCGCTATCTGGCGCTGCCCTCGTCGTGGCGCGTCTACTTCGTCAGCTCGGGCACCTACGCCATGGAGCTGGTTCTGCGCAACACCTGTGTGCGCCGCTGCGCCTCCTTGAGCGCCGGAGCTTTCGGCCAGCGCTTCGCCACCGTGGCGCGGAACATTGGTCGCCATGTGGACGAGTGGCAGCTCCCCACAGGCACAAGCCTGCCCTCCTGGCTGGCGGATCACGGGACCGACGCGTTGGCGGCGCGCTTGAACAGCGCGGCCTGGCAGTGGTCGGAAGCCTGGCTTTTGTGTCACAACGAGACCGCCGCCGGCACGGCGCTGCCGCTGGAGCTGCTGCCTCCGCTGGAGGAGGGCGCGCCTCTGCGCCTGGTGGACGGCGTGTCCAGCATCGGTGCCCAGTGCCTGCCCTGGCAGCAGGCCGATGTGTGCTTCTTCGGGGTGCAGAAGGCCTTTGGCTGCCCGCCTGGACTGGCGGTGCTCCTGGTGGGGCCGCGCGCCCTGGCCCAGGGCCTGGCTCTTGACGCGCGCGGCCGCGACACCGGCGCGTGGTTCTCCTTCCAGCGCCTTGAGGACAACAGCCGCCGTCACCAGGCCAGCTGCACGCCCAACACCCTGGGGATGGCCCTGCTGCGGCACGCGCTGCGTCACCTGGAGGCCGAGGGCCTGACCCATTGGGAGTCCCACTGCCGCGACCTGCGCGACCGCACGCTGAGCTGGCTGGAGGCGCATCCCGTGGTGGAGCCCGCGGTGCCCCGTGCCGAGGACCGCAGCCTGACAGTGACGGCCATGGTGCGCCGCGACGGGGCCTCCTTGCTGGAGACGCAACAAGCCCTCCGTCGGCGGGGCATCCTCATCGGTGGCGGCTACGGCGAGTGGAAGGAGCGCAGCCTGCGTCTGGCGCACTTTCCCGCCCACACTTCGGCCCAGCTGGATGAGGTGCTGATGTGTTTGGATGAGGTGTTGACCGAAAAGGGAGTCCCATGCACGCCCTGAATCCCCAGGTGGCGCTGGCCGCCCTGCATCTGGCCCACGACAGCATCGCCACTGCGCTGGAGGGGCGTCCATGCGACACCCGGCCCGTGGAGGGCCTGGATGCGCCGCTGGGCCACTTCGTCAGTTTGCACAAGGCCGGACACTTGCGTGGTTGCATGGGCATCATCGCGTGTGCCGAGCCTTTGTGGCGGCGCCTGCCGCGCACGGCGCGCGCGGCGGCCTTCGAAGATCCGCGCTTTCCTGCGCTGAAGCCCCAGGAGTGGCCCCAGTGCCAGGTGGAGCTCTCCATCCTCACGCCTCCCCAGGCGGTGGCCGGGCCGGAGCACATTCACCTGGGTCAGCACGGCATCATCCTGGAATCGCGCCAGCGCCGCGCCCTCTTCCTGCCCCAGGTGGCGTCGGAGCAGGGCTGGACCCTGGAGGAGACCCTGGCCCATCTGGCCGCCAAGGCGGGGCTCCCCCCCGATGCCTGGCGCGATGCGGATTGCGTCTTCCAGGTCTTCGAAGCGCAGGTCATCCACGAGGAAATACTCGGCCTCTGAGTGTTCCAGCGATTTGCCGAGTGGAATCCCCTCGCTCCTTCTCGTGCTCATGCACGCGTGCTCGAGTACGAGCAGGGAGCCGCATCGCTGAAGACGAGTGGGGAGACTCACGCACGAGTGCGAGAACGAGAAGAGATTGGCGGGACGCATCGCGTTCCAGCTTGCTACCTTTTCGCCCGCACCTTCTGGAGTCACCCAAGGCCGCTGGAGGAACCCCCATGCCCTTCCTGTCCGATGACGAGCTCGTGCAGCGCGCCTGGGAGGCCCGCGCCCACTCCTGCAGCCCCTACAGCGGCTTCGCGGTGGGCGCCGCGCTGGAGGCGGGGGACGGCCGCATCTTCACCGGATGCAATGTGGAGTGCAGTTCCTACGGCCTCACCTGCTGCGCCGAGAGGGTGGCGCTCTTCAAGGCCCTCAGCGAAGGCGTGCGCGACTTCCGTCGCGTGGCGGTGGTGACGACAGCGCCGCGCGTATGCCCGCCCTGTGGCGCGTGTCGGCAAGTGCTGGCGGATTGGGCGCCGGGCATCGCCGTGCTCATGGCCAACGAGAACGAGCGCCTGCTGTCCACCCTGGACGAACTCTTCCCCTTTGGTTTCGACCAGAACTTCCTGGCCCGCCCATGATGAAGCGGAGACCCGTTCTCATCGGCATCGCCGGCGGCACCGGCTCGGGCAAGACCCTGGTGGCGCGCACCCTGGTGGAGCGCCTGGGCGGCGATCGCGTGGCCATCGTGGAGCAGGACTGCTACTACAACGACAACTGGAACCTGCCTTTCGAGGAGCGGGCCAGGATCAACTACGACCATCCCGACGCCTTCGACCACGACCTGTTGGCGGACCATGTGCGCCGCCTGCTCAAGGGCGAGGGCATTGACATGCCCGTCTACGACTACGCCCAGCACGCCCGCCGCAAGGACACATCCGTGCGCGTGGAGAACCACATCTGCGTCATCCTGGAAGGCATCCTGGTGCTGCACGACCCCGTGTTGCGGCGCAAGATGGACATCAAGGTCTTCGTGGACGCGGATAGCGATGTGCGCTTCATCCGCCGCCTGCGCCGGGATGTGAAGGAGCGTGGGCGCAGCCTGGACGGTGTCATCGAGCAGTACGAGACGGTGGTGGCGCCCATGCACCAACAGTTCGTGGAACCTTCCAAGCGCTTCGCTGACATCATCATTCCCCAGGGGGGAAAGAATCTGGTGGCCATCGATCTTCTGCAGACGAAGATCGCCAGCCTCATGCAGCCCTGAGGACGCCATGCAATTCATGATGCCCGGCTGCGGCTGGATCGAGGTCATCTGCGGCAGCATGTACAGCGGCAAGACGGAGGAGCTCATCCGCCGCCTCCGCCTGGCGCGCATTGCCCGCAAACGGGTGCAGATCTTCAAGCCCGCCCTGGACACGCGCTTCAGCCAAATCGACATCGTCAGCCACAACGAACAGAGCCTGTCCAGCCTGGCGGTGGCAAAGGCCCGGCACATCCCCGAATTGGCGGGGGACGCCGATGTGATCGGCGTGGACGAGGCCCAGTTCTTTGACGCGGAGCTGGTGCCCGTGCTGGAGGAGCTGGCCCGCACCGGACGCCGGGTGGTGGTGGCGGGCCTGGACAAGGACTGGAAGGGCGAGCCTTTCGGCATCATGCCCCGCCTGATGGCCGTGGCGGAGTTCGTCACCAAACAGCACGCCATCTGCGTGGTGTGCGGCAATCCGGCCAATTTCTCCCAGCGCAAGACCCTGGCGCGGGAGCAGGTCCTGCTGGGGGCGGGCGATGTGTACGAGGCCCGCTGCCGCCAGTGTTTCCAGATCCCCGATGAAGAGCAACTCCGCCTCTTCGACATGGACTTCACCGCCCGTGGCGACGCGGGCCCCAGTCTGGAGGCGTGATGTTGGAACGCCTGATGAGTTTCGTGGGCATCTTCGCGCTGCTGGGCATTGCCTGGCTCATGTCCTACGACAAACGCAAGGTGAAGTGGAAACCCGTGCTTTACGGCATGCTGCTCCAACTGGTGCTGGGGGCGCTGTTGTTGTGGTGGGAGCCCGGGCGGGCGGCCTTCCGCTGGTTCTCAGACGGCGTGGCGTCCTTTTTGGCCCTATCGGACAAGGGCGCGGCCTTCCTTTTCGGCAACCTGGTGGATGGGCGGAACTTCTTCCCGCCGGAAGGCAGCTTCTGGCCGGGCTTCGGTTTCCAGTTCGCCTTCAAGGTGCTTCCCACCATCATCTTCTTCAGCGCCGTGATGTCCATCGCCTACTACCTGGGCATCATGCAGGTCATCATCAAGGGCCTGGCGCGGGTGATGCAGAAGGCTTTGGGCACCAGTGGCTCGGAAACCCTGAGCTGCACGGCCAACATCTTCGTGGGGCAAACCGAGGCGCCGCTGCTCATCAAGCCATTCCTGTCCGGGATGACCAACTCCGAACTGCTAACGGTGATGGTGGGCGGTTTCGCCACCATTGCCGGCGGCGTGTTGGCGGGCTACATCGCCATGGGCGTCAGCGCCGGCCATCTGGTGGTGGCCAGCGTGCTCAGCTGTCCGGCGGCCCTGGTGGTGGGAAAAATCATCGCGCCGGAAACCGGTGTGTCACAAACCGCCGGCAAGACCGAGCTGCCGACGATTTTCGTGGGCGACAATGTGGTGGACGCCGCCGCCCGCGGCACCACCGACGGCCTGAAACTGGCCGCCAATGTGGCCGCCATGCTCATCGCCTTCATTTCGCTCATCGCGCTGGTGGACTGGGTGCTGAGCGGGCTGGACACTCTCATCGATGGCCGCCTGCTGGGTGGCGCGGCCATGGCCTCCGGCGAATTCGCCGGCTGGTTTCCAGGCAGCCTGCGCACCTTCTTCGGCACGCTGCTGGCGCCTCTGGCCTTTCTCATGGGTGTGCCCTGGGCCGATTCCGGCGCTGTGGGCAACCTGCTGGGCATCAAGCTCAGCATCAACGAATTCGTGGGCTACAGCACGCTGGCGGAGGCCATCAGCACCCACACCATGGGCGAACGCGCCCAGGTGATTGCCACCTACGCCCTGTGTGGCTTCGCCAATTTCAGCAGCATCGGCATCCAGATCGGCGGCATCGGCGCGCTGGCGCCGGAGCGGCGCGGGGATCTGGCCAAGCTGGGCCTCAAGGCCATGTTCGGGGGCGCCATCGCCTCCTGGATCACGGCCTGTGTGGCCGGGTTGATGATTTGATGGGAAGGAGCCCCGTGGACAGGATATGCCAGGCCGCCGCCGAAGTGCGCGGGCACTTGGGCGAGGTGCCCCCCGTGGCCGTGGTGCTCGGCAGCGGGCTGGGCATTCTGGCCGACCACATGCAGGATGCCAGGGAAGTGGCCACGGAGGACATTCCCCACTACCCGCCCTCAACCGTGCACGGCCATGCCGGGCGGCTGGTGGCGGGTCTGCTGGACGGCACGCGCGTGCTGGCCCTGAAGGGTCGCGTGCACGCCTACGAGGGCTACAGCCAGGAACAGGTGGTTTTTCCCGTGCGGCTGATGGCGGCCCTTGGCGTGAAGGCACTGGTGACCACCAACGCGGTGGGCTGCATCGACCGCCGGCTGCGCCCGGGCGATCTGGTGCTGTTGGAGGACCAGCTCAACCTCATGTTCCGCAACCCGCTGCGCGGCCCCAACGACGACAGTGCGGGACCGCGCTTTCCGGACATGAGCGCGGCCTACGACAGGGGCCTCATCTCCCTGGCGCTGGAGACGGCGCGGGAGGCGGGCCTTGAATTGCACACCGGCGTGATGGCGGGCCTGCTGGGGCCCAGCTACGAGACGCCGGCGGAGATCCGCATGCTGGCCCGTTGCGGCGCCGATGTGGTGGGCATGAGCACCATTCCCGAGACCATCGCGGCGCACCACCTGGGGCTGCGCGTGGCGGCCATCAGCTGTGTCACCAACTTCGCCGCCGGATTGAGCGCCCGCCCCCTGGATCACAGCGAGGTCACCGAGGCCGCCGAGATGGCCCGCGGCCGCTTCTCCCGCCTGCTGGCCGCCTTCCTGGCCAGGATTTGAAGGTGATGCGCTGGGTCTGGTTGGCCCTGTTGTGGCCGTGGCTCACCGGTGTGTGGGCCGCCGGATCCACCGGCGACTGGACGGAGTGGCGTGTGCGCAGCCTGCGCTGCATGGGTCTGCAGCGCACCGACTCCCTGGTCATCCTGCGTGAAGTGGAGCTGAAGCCTGGCGTGGGCTACAACGACCGCATGCTCGCGGAGGATGCCCAGGCCGTCAAGAACACCAATCTCTTTGCCCGCCTTATCGTCAGCGTCAGCCCGGACAGCGCCGAGGAGGCCGTGGACCTGGTCTACGCCGTGAGCGAGCGGCCGCGCTGGCTGGCCTATCCCATTGTCACACCCACCGAGAAGCTGGGCTGGATCTATGGCTTCGGCCTGATGAACCGCAACATGGGTGGTCTGGGCCGTCGCCTGGACCTGGAGGCCGAGTACGGCGAGCACCTGTCCTACAGCTTCTACCTGCAGGAGCCCTGGTTCCTTGGAAGGCGGCAGCCTCTCTCGCTCTACATCAGCCGCCGCAGCGCGGAATCGGCGGAGGGCGATTACCGGCGCCTGAGCAAGGAAGTGCGCTTTTCCTGGCAGCACCACTTCGACCGGGAGACCAAGGTGGGCCTGCACCCCTTCTGGACTGAATTGCGCGTGCGCGACCACCGGGCACAGCCCGAGCAGGTGACCGTGAGCCCACGCGATCTGGATGTCTACGGTGGACTTGGGGTGAGCGTGGAGCGGAACACCACGGACTTCCATGTGAACCCCAGCCGGGGCGGCGTGGTGGGCGCCTCCTTGAACGCCTTTGGGCTGGCCGGTCAGGATCATCCGGCGGGCACGCAGTTCATGGCGGGAGCCACACGCTTTCAGCCCCTCACCTCCGTGCTTACCGCCGGGCTGAATGTGACGGCGGGCATGTCCGTGGGGCGCCGGGCGGACTACATGAAGCACTACCTTGGTGGCCGCACGAGGGTGCGCAGCGGCTATGGCGACCAGTGGCCTGGCTGGAGCCATGTGCGCGCCAGCCTGGAGGTGAGGGCGCCCATCCTGCAGCGCCGTGTCTACTTCCAGCACATTGACTTCGGCCTGGGTATGGTGGCCTTTGTGGATGGCGGCGTCGTGTGGCAGGACCAGTACCACGGCTCCCGGGTCGCCGCTGGTGGGGCCGGTCTGGGCTTGCGTCTCTTCGCACCCTTCGTGGAAGTGGGGCGCATTGATGTGGCGTGGTCGCCGGAGCATGGGGCGGTGATCCACTTCGGGCAGGGCCATGCCTTTTGATGGGGACTTGCGTGTGACAAAGGCCTTGGGCGCTTCAATGCTGTTGACCATCGCGGGGGCCCTGGCCCTGGCCGCCGGTGGGGCCGCCGTGCCAGAGAAGGGCGCGAAGGGCGTCGCCGCGGATTCCAGCGCCAGGGACAGCGCCGATGTCTTCGTGCCGTTGGCCAGGCGGCCCGTGCCCAAGGGACTGCTCATTTCTACGCTGGTGCCCGGCACAGATCGTCTGTGGGCCGTGGGGGATTCGGGACTGGTGGCCTACAGCCTGGATGATTCCTCCTTCATTCGCCTGGAAAACCCTTCCCGCGCCGCTTTGCACTGCGCCGACCTCAGCGGTCGCGCGCTGGTCTGCGCCGGCGACAGCGGGCGCGTGTGCGTGGCCACAGGAGAGACCATTCAGGCCGGTGCTTTGAAAGACTCTCGCACCGTGCGCGCGCTTTCCATGAGCGGCACTGTTGGGCTTTTGGGTGGCGACGAGGGACTCTTGGCTCGCACGGAGGACGGCGGCCGCACCTGGCGCATCCTGTCCGCGCCAATGCCCATGCGCTTCACCGCCGTGTTGGCCACGCCGGAGGCCTGGTGGGCGGGCGGCGCGGGGGGCCGGATCTTCCGCAGCGTGGACCTGGGCCAACAGTGGGAAGCCTTGCCTCGCCTGCCTCATCCCCTGGCGGATCTGGCCAACGCCGGGGCGGGCAGGACCGTGGCCCTGGACCGCCGTGGAGGCGTGCACATGCTGGATGCCGCGGCGCGACGCTCCTATCCTGGCGCACTGGAAGAGGCCGGCGGCAAGGCCACCGCCCTGGCGCTGGCGCCGTGGAGCAAGGGGTGGGCGCTGTGCGGCGACGACGGACTGATGGCGGCCCTGGACACCAGTTCCGGGGAGTGGCTGCGCGAGCGGCTGGATCTGCGCTTGTCGCTGCCCGCCCTGTGCGCGCATTCCCAGGGACTGCTCGCCGCTGGTGCCTGGAGCAGCATGGCGGCGTGGCAGCCCGGCGTGGCAGCCCCCCGCCTGCACCATCACAGTCTGGGACGCGGCATCCCGCCCACCAAGTTGGCCACCCCCGTGGAGCCGGTGGCGGAGGCGGCGATGGATAAGGGCGCGCAAAACCTGCCGGACAGCACGGTCGTGGCCGAGCGCTTCGCGGACACCAAGGGGCCGCGCTACTTCCAGAACATGTTGGACACCGAGGCCCGTTGCAGCACGGTTCCCACCCGCATGCGCCAGCTGGAGCGATCCTACGACAACAGCCGCTGGGTGGGTGTGGCGGGCAGAGCCATGATGGCCGTGGATGTGAATGTGGCGGGCGGCCTGGACAGCGCCTTCGTGCTGGACGAGTGGCCGGCCGGGCTGGGCATCGGCGATCAGGCCTTGCAGATCGCCAAGAGCCTGAGTTTCACACCCGGCTTCAAGGGCAGTGCCATGGTGGCCAGCCGCCTGCTCATGCCCATCACCTTTCCGGGCGCGGAAGCGGATTTCATGGCCTGGGCCAGGGGGGAACGCCAGGCGGGTGGAGTGGTGGACTCCCTCCTTTTGGCGCTGCCCAAGGCCCAATCCCCCCTGGAAGCCAAGGCCCTGGTGAAGGCGATGGATTTTCCACGCAAGGCCAAGCGCTACCTGTGGGAAGGGGCGGCGGTGGTTGAGTATCGCCTGAACCCGGATGGGGAGATCGTCGCGCCCCGCGTGCTGTGGGATTCCGAGGAGAAATACGGCTTCGGAACCCACGCCCTGGAGATTCTGCCCAAACTGGCCATGGCACCGCCGGCCGGACAGGCGCTGGCGCCCGGCGACCATCTGCGCGTGGTGCAGCGCCTGAATTTCGACCGCAAACGCTACGACCGTGCGCGCAAGGAGAGCCAGGCGGGCTTCCTCTTCGCGCCTGTCCTTTACAGCCAAGTGGCGTCGGATTCCAGCCGCTACGAGCCCGGCCTGTCCCAGTTGGAATGGCTGCTGAACGACTTCACCGCCGGCACCGACTCCACCGCCTGGCAAGAGGTCGACCTGCTGGTGGTGCTGCGTCAAAGTGGTCGCGTGCATGAGTTTCAGGCCACGCCCCTTGGTGCCGGCAGGTCGCTGGATCCCGCCATTCTGCGCAGCCTGGCCATCCATTTCACCTGGGGGCACACCCTTCCGGCCGATGTGGACAAGCTGGACACCCTGGCCCTGCGCTGGAAACCGCGGAGTTTCAAGGCGGACAGCAGCAACGCGCCCCCGGGCGTGCGCGCGCTGCTTCGCGGAGTGCTCTACTGATGCCCGCCGCCATGCCCGAGAACCGCGTCCTGTGGCTGGAACAGGCCCCGGAAGCACCGCGGGATCCCCTTCCCCAGCATGTTGAAGTAGCCGTCGTGGGTGGTGGACTGGCCGGGCTATCCATGGCCCTGCACCTGCAGGCCAGGGGGGTGGACACGGTGGTGCTGGAGCGGCGCTTTCCCGCCTTCGGCGCTTCCGGACGCAACGCCGGCCACCTGCTGGCAGGCACCAGCGAATACTACAACCGCGCCGTGACCCTGATGGGGCGCGAGCAGGCCCGGGCCATCTGGGCCTTCACGGTGGCCAACCAGCACGACTTCGTCGCCCGCGTGCTGGAACTTCCCCAGGACACGGGCTTCACCCGCAGTGGCTACCTGGCCTGCGCCACAACCCCGGAGGAGCGTCGCGAGCTGGAGGAGAGCGTTGTCCTGCTGCAGGAGGATGGCTTTCCGTCGGAGTTCTGGAGCGCGGAACAACTGGTGAAACGCACGGGACGCTCGCCCTTCCTGGGGGCGCGCTTCTCGCCCGACGACGGCCTGGTGCACCCCGCCCGCACGGTGTGGGCCTTGTGCGACCAGTACCGGGCCCGGGGCGGAGCGGTGCTCTCCCTGACCGAAGTGAAAGGCGCCGCAGAGGGGCCGGATGGCTGGCGGCTGGACCTGTCGACGCCGGAGGGCGGCCGCCAGCTGCGCGCCACGGCGGTGGTGCACTGCGCCAATGCCTGGAGTTTCGAATTGTTGCCCCAGTTCCGCGATCTCATTCTGCCTGTGCGTGGCCAGATGCTGGCCACGGAGCGCCTGCACAAGGTGATTCCCATGGCCATGGCGGCCAATTTCGGCTATGAATACTGGCGCCAGGCTCCCACGGGTGAGGTGGTGTTGGGCGGCTGGCGCTGGTCCCAAAAGGAGCTGGAGATTGGCGCCCTGTCCGAGGAGCTGAATCCCGAGGTCCACGCCGGGCTGGAGGGCTTCCTTTCCGGGCACTTCCCCAAGGTGGAGGGTGCAAAACTGCGCTGCGCCTGGACCGGCACCATGGGTTTTTCCCGGGATGGCCTGCCGTGGGTGGGGGAAATTCCTGGACGCCAAGGGGCTTTCATCGCCGCAGGTTTCACGGGCCATGGCTTCGGCCTGGCCTGGCGCTGCACGGGATGTCTGGCGGAGGAGATGGTGAGCGGCCGCCTGCATGGGGATCTGGCTCCCTTCCGGCCCCGCCGCGCTTCGTGACTCCAGAGTCACGGCCCGGACCCTGAGTCGCGTGATGCGGGAGTCACGCCCGTGACGGCCTCAGGAAAGCCAAACACCCTGCCACGACGATTCCAGAATCAACATGTTGATCCACAACGATTTCGCTTCTCGGCCTGCGTTGGCTCAGCTTCATGGAAAACTGGCCCACCCTTTGCACTGTTCTTCGTCGGTGAATCGCATGTGACCAAACGCAAATAACCAACTGTTTCAAGGAGTCCCCCATGAAGAAGATCCTGACCCTGACCCTCACGGGTGTCCTGGCTGCCGCCGCGCTGGCCGTCGAGTCCGCCCCCTCCAACACCGTCGGCTTCATCAGCCGTTCCGTGAACGCCAGCAGCTACGGTGCCTTCAGCGCCTGCCCCATGGGCGTTGGCACCAATGTGCCGGCCCTGAATGTCATCGGTGGCCAGGGCGCCAGCGGCGACAAGGTTTTGAAGTGGAACGGCTTCTGGCAGCAGTACGCCTGGACGGCGGACAACACCTGGGGCGGCCTGACGCTGAACTACAACGGCACCTACCTGTACTACAACGGTCACGGCGTGGCGGGCACCCTGGTCGTCGCCGGCGATGTCATCCCCGAAGGCACGGCCGTCACCATGGGCACCTTCACCGCTGGCTTCAATGCCTTCGGCAACCCCCTGCCCATGGACATCGCCCTTGACACCAACGACCTCGGCCTGAATGTGCAGGGCTTCAATGCCAACGATGTCGTGCTGAACTGGAACGGCTTCTGGCAGCAGTTCGTGTTCAACGGCACCACCTACGGCACCAGCCTGACCGCCGGCAAGTCCTACATCTTCAAGATTGCCGCGCCCTTCACCTGGTCCTACACCATCCCCGCGGGCGCCCTGGCCGGCGAGCAGGGTCCTGCCACCCAGAGCGTGAAGGTCCAGAAGGCCGTCGAGCTCAACTAAGCGACGCAAAACAACTGAGATAAGGAGAGATTCCCATGAAGAAGACTTTGCTTGCCACCCTGATGCTCGGCGCCCTGGCTTCCAGCAGCATGGCCATTCTGCAGGTTGATGTTCCCGCCGCGAACTTCCCGGCCGGTGCCACCACGGCGGACATGAGCTCTTCGATGACGCTGTTCATGAA
>Ga0172367_10003394_pt1 | contig 20701 bp, 21 predicted proteins | sample Lak10m_FD_114542 | JGI IMG/M metagenome (GOLD analysis project Ga0172367, IMG submission 114542) | Freshwater microbial communities from Kabuno Bay, South-Kivu, Congo - kab_022012_10m | ecosystem: Environmental > Aquatic > Freshwater > Lake | place: Democratic Republic of the Congo: South-Kivu...
CATTACTCTATGACCAAGAGAATAAAAAATATATTTTTCCTTTGGATTCGGCTTATTTCAGTTCGGCTAATTTGATCGGCCTATACAATGAGTGGTTGAAGAAATACCCTCTGCTCTATTTAGAGGACGGTTTAGCGGAAGATGCTTGGGTCGACTGGCGGGAATTGACGGCAGAATTAGGAGACAAGATGCTTGTTGTCGGCGATGATTTATTTGCGACTAGTCCCGGTCGCCTGCGCCAGGGATTAAAAGAAAAAGCGGCTAACGCTATTATTATTAAACCTAATCAAGTCGGCACTTTGACCGAAACCGTGGAATGCTTGCAATTAGCGCAGAAGCATAATTATAAAGTTATTGTTTCTCAGCGCAGCGGCGAGACGGTTGATGATTTTATCGTTGATCTGGCCGTAGCGGCGCGCGCCGATTACTTAAAAGCCGGCTCGCTATCACGCGGGGAAAGAGTCGCTAAGTATAATCGTTTGATGGAAATAGCGGGTTTATTAAATTAATTTATTTATGCGGGTTGTTTTATTATTGCTAGACGGTTGGGGCGTCGCGCCGAATACGGAAGCCAATGCGATTACTTCCGCTAAAACTCCGGTATTTTTAAATTTGATTAAGGAATATCCGATTGCGGTTCTTCGAACCGGTCCTAAGAATTGGAATGTTCGTTATCTAAATATCGGTACGGGACAGGAGATTACCGATGAGAATACGGAAGTAGCCGTAACTTTAAGTACGGCGGTTGCCTCGGCCGGCTTAAAGCAAATTAAAATTGCCGAGACGGAACGCTTCGCGGCTTTGACCCATTTCTTTAACGGTCACGCGGAAAATAAAGCGAGCGGCGAGGAATGGAAAATAGTCTCTTCTGAAGCCGGTGATAAGAGCATCAAGCCGCTTTTAGCTTTGCGGCGGACAGTCAAAGAAATTATTAGAGAGATAGATAAAGATGAGGCGTGCGATTTGATCGTCGCCTCTGTTCCTTATCTGGATTTAGTGGCGTTAGGAGAGAGTGTGACCGAGATTAAAAAAGCTGTGGAATCTTTAGATAAAAATCTACGTCTGATTTTAACGGCGACCGCCGCTAAAGATAGTGTATTATTGATTTCGTCTGCCGGCGGTAACGTCGAGCGGGCCAGTAATTTAGCAACTGACTTAGCCGATACTGAGATGACCGATAATCCGGTGCCGCTTATTATTGTCGGGTCGGAATTTAAAGGGAAGACTATCGGTTTAGCCGAACCACTTAATAATGACTTGAGTCTTTTAGCTCCGTCCGGATCTTTGGCCGATTTAGCGCCGACTATTCTGGATATTATGGGCTTGGTTAAGCCGGCGGAAATGACAGGCCGAAGCCTTTTGCGTTTAGAATAATAAATACCCGACCAGACTCGTCGCTAGTCCGACCAAGGCCCCGATCGCTACTTGGAGCGGCGTATGACCGATATGTTCTAAGAGTCGCGGATAACTACGATCTAAAAATTCATCCTCTTTTAAGTCTTTTACTAAGATATTAAGAGTTTTTCCGTGTTGGCCGAGGTAATTTCTTAAGCCGATGGCGTCGACGATAACGATGGTCGCAAAAACGAAGGCGATAGCGAAGCTCGGCGCGCTAATACCTAGTTTAAGGCCTAAGATCATAACCAGAGACGTTACTACTGCGGTATGGCCGGAAGGCATATCAGAATAGGCAAAGACATCGTGCCAGGTAACTTTATGGTTTAAAGAATGCAAGAAAACCTTAGTGCCTTGGGCTAGGGCAAAAGCAATAATCGGACAGACGAGATAAATATACATAAAGTTAAATATCTAAATTTTCTACTTTCTTGGCGTGCGTTTGGATAAAGTTTTTACGCGGCGCGACATTATCGCCCATAAGCATATCAAAAATCTGATCGGCTTTAGCCGCGTCTTCAACGGTAATCTGCTTAACTATACGCCGCTCTGGATCCATAGTCGTTTCCCAGAGCTGCGTCGGATTCATTTCTCCCAAACCTTTATAGCGCTGAATAGTTATTTTAGCCGCTTTTTTCTTATCTTCTGTTTCGGCTCCTTTTTTACCTTTTTTATCTTCCGCTTCTTCCGTTTCTTCAATACTGATATTTTCTCCTTCATCATTTTCTTCGCCGACTTCGATCGCTTCTTCGACGCTGCCGCCGAGTTCGACAATAATTCTTTCTTTTTCCTCGTCACTATAGGCGTAGCGAATCGTCGCGCCTTTTTTGAGCTGGTATAAAGGCGGTTGGGCGACGTACATATAGCCGCCGCTCACGAGCGGACTGAAATGACGGAAGAATAGGGTCAGAAGTAAGGTTCGGATATGAGCGCCGTCGACGTCAGCATCGGTCATGATAATGATGCGGTGATATCTTAATTTTTCGATGTCGAATTGATCATCGATATTCGTTCCTAGGGCGATGACGAGATTTTTTATTTCATTATTGGCGAGCATCTTATCCAGGCGCGCCCTCTCGACGTTTAGAATTTTACCGCGCAGAGGCAAGATAGCCTGGAAGCGGCGGTTGCGACCCTGTTTGGCGCTGCCGCCGGCCGAGTCCCCCTCGACGATATAGAGTTCGCATTCTTCCGGATGCCGGCTAGAGCAGTCGGCTAATTTACCGGGTAGGGTCATGCCCTCTAAGGCGCCTTTACGTAAGATAGTGGCGCGTGCGGTGCGCGCCGCTAAACGGGCTTGCGCAGACAAAAGACATTTGCCGATAATCGCTTCGGCTTCTTTTGGATGTTCTTCTAAAAAAGTATTAAAGCTTTCGCCAAAAATATTTTCGACATAACCTTTCATTTCCGCGTTACCCAGTTTACCCTTAGTCTGGCCCTCAAATTGCGGTTCCGGTAATTTGACGCTGATGATGGCCGTTAAACCTTCGCGGACGTCATCACCGGTTAGATTTTCCATCTTATCTTTAATCAGATTCTTATTGCGAGCGTAGTTATTTAAGACTCTCGTCAAAGCGGTTCGGAAACCAACGAGATGTGTGCCGCCTTCCGGGTTATGAATGTTATTGGCGAAGGTCAGGACAGTCTCGTTATATTCGTCGTTATATTGCAAGGCGACTTCTACCTTGCAGTTATTGGTATCTTTGTCAATATAAAAGACGGTATCGTTTTTAACGGTTTTATTGCGATGTAAAGATTTGACGTAAGATTTTATACCGCCTTCGAAATGAAACTTATATTTTTTAGCGCGATGACCGGTCCGTTTATCAAAAACATTGATAGTTATTCCTTTGGTCAGGTAGGCCTGCTGTCTTAAGCGGTCAAGGATTTTGCCCCAGCTATACTCTAGTTCAGTAAAGATAGTCTTATCGGCTTTGAAGGTAATAGTCGTACCCGTACCCTTAGCGGGTCCGACCGGTTTAGCCGGTCTGAGCGGTTTGCCGATTTTGTATTCTTGCATCCAAATTTTACCGTCGCGTTTTACTTCGGCTTTAAGATATTCGCTTAAAGCATTGACGACGGAGACACCGACGCCGTGCAGGCCACCGGAAACTTTATAACCTTCGCCGCCAAATTTTCCGCCGGCATGTAGTTTAGTCAAAACGGTTTCTAAGGCCGAGACGCCGGTCACTTTATGCTTATCAACCGGAATGCCGCGGCCGTTATCTTCGACCGAAACTAATCCGTCCGGCAGCAGAAAAACGGAAATTGCTGTCGCATATCCGGCCATCGCTTCGTCAATGCAGTTATCAACTACTTCCCAAATTAAATGATGCAGACCGGCGGCCGAGGTCGACCCGATATACATGCCAGGACGTTTGCGAACCGGATCAAGTCCTTCGAGGACGGTAATCTGCTCCGCGCCGTAATTACTAGTTTTTTTCGTATCTTTCGCCATATGTATTAGTACTCTTAACAACAAAAAATTCCCGATTTTTAGGGTATTTTTGCTTAATTTTTAATCTTATTATCTAGTATTATCTTAGCAAAAAAAATAGGGCTTGGCAACTATCAAAGCGAGCGTCAGAGGGGCGCTTTTTTTTCCTAAAAAATCGTGTTATCATAAGATATATGTCTAAGATACTAGTGACCGGCGGCGCCGGTTTTATCGGTTCGACTCTTGTCGACTCGCTCATTTCTCAGGGCAATCAGGTCGTAGTTATTGACGACCTCTCTTCGGGCCGGCAAGATTACTTAAACCCGGCCGCCAAGTTTTATCAGATTGATATCGGTGCGCCGGAAATAGCCAAGATTTTTCAAACCGAACAACCGGAATATGTTTATCATTTGGCCGCGCAGATCGCAGTGCCGAAATCAATGGCTGATCCGATTTATGATAATCGGATTAATTTGCTGGGTGGTTTTAATATTTTAGAAAACTGCCGTCTCAATGCCGTCAAGAAAATTATCTTTTCGTCCACCGGTGGCGCGATTTATGGCGACGCCGAAGAGATTCCGACGCCGGAATCATTTCCGCCTTATCCGGTTTCTTTCTATGGCGTCCATAAATTGGCGTATGAGAAATATTTAAATTGTTATTATCAGGTTTACGGTTTAGACTATACCATCCTCAGGTTCGCTAACGTCTACGGCCCGCGTCAGTTTAAAGGTGGCGAAGGGGGGGTGATCGCTATTTTTATTGATAATGCCGTTAAAGGGTTTGCTAGTACGCAGTATGGCGACGGTAAGCAGACTCGGGATTTTGTTTACGTCGATGATGTTGTCCGTGCCTTGATTTTAGCCAAAGATATAACCTGTCACGGCGAAGTTAATATCGGACTAGGTAAGGAGATTAATCTTTTAGAAATTAGACAAGTCCTCGCTCGGACGCTCGGACAAGAAATAAAGGTTAACGAAGCGCCGGCCAAACTCGGCGAATCGCGGCGCAGTTGCTTAAATTGCCAGCGCGCCAAAAGTGTTTTAAACTGGGAACCGGAAGTCGATTTAGAAGAAGGAATAAAACGGACGATCGAATGGGCTAAGTCTCAAATATAAATATGAAAAAATTAATAGTCGCCAATTGGAAAATGCAACTTAGTTACCGGGCTAGTTTAAGTTTGGCTCAGAACTATGCTAAAAAAATAAAACATTCTCGGCATGAAGTCGTTATCTGCCCCGATTATCTGGCTTTGCCGGTCGTCGCTCAAGCTTTGCGGCTGAACCCTCTGGTCCTAGGCGCACAGGATAGCGCGGTCGCGATTTCCGGCGCTTATACCGGGGAAGTTTCGCCGAGCGGCTTGAAGGCTCTCGGCGTAAAATATGTTATCTTAGGACACAGCGAACGGCGCGAGCATCTGCACGAGAATTTGGCTTTGATTAACGCGAAGATTAAGGTCGCCCTAGATCAGAAATTAATTCCGATTTTATGTGTCGGAGAAAAAATGTCGGAAAAAGAAAGCGGCGAGACTAAAAAATATTTGGCCAGGGAGTTAGCCCAGGCTCTAAAAGGTGTAAAGATTAAAAATGAGTCTGACCTGGTTATCGCTTATGAGCCGGTTTGGGCGATAAGTAGTAATAAGAAGGCGAAACCGCTCGCCGCGCCAGAAGCGGACGAGATTCAGGCGTTTATAAAGATTCAGGTCAATAAATTATTAAAAAAGAAGGTGCGCGTCCTATACGGCGGGAGCGTTAGCGCGGTAAACGCCGCGGGATTTTTAGCGCAAGAGAACGTAGCCGGTCTGCTCGTTGGGAGCGCTTCCTTAAGATTAAAAGATTTTAGTGCTATATGTTGATTATTATTTCTTGGATATTAATTATAATTGCTTTAACCGTCCTGCTGATTATTGTCGTGAAGAAATTCCCGGCACTCGCGATTTTAAATGTTTCCGATCTGCCGGGCGAGAAGGAAGCAAAATTCAAAGATCAGATAATCCAGACGAGGGTCCGGCGCGATTTAGCGTTTATCGGCGGTTTCTTCGGTCGGATTTGGTTATCTTTAACCAGGCGTTTGGCCGGCGCCTTAAAAGAACGGCAGGCGCAGTTAAAGAAGATACGGACGAATTATCGGGCGAACCTGAAGATGCCATGGCTTGAGAAACAAAAAAAGATTAGAGAACTCTCGGCTCTAGCTAAAGAGGCTCTAAAGAAAGAAGATGAAAGCGGCTCCGAAGAAAAACTATTGGAAATCGTGAGTCTTGATCAGAAGAATCTGGAAGCTTTTTTTGAATTAGGCAATTTATACGAAAGACAGAAAAAATGGCCGGAGGCACGCGAGACATATGAGTACGCCTTGAAGTTAGCCCGTCAGCCGCGCGAGGAAGCGGGTATTTCGGGCGATATTACCGCTCAAGAAATTTATTTTTCCTTGTCCGGAGTCGAAAAAGAGGCCGGCGATTTAGCGGCGGCGCTTGAAAATATCCGGGAAGCCTTGGAACTTGAACCTAATAATCCCCGTTATCTTGATTTAATTTTAGATTTAAGTATAATGAGAAAAGATAAAGAATTGGCGCAAGAATCTTGGGAGAAATTAGCCAGTGTTAATCCGGAAAATCAGAAGTTAGGGGAGTGGCGGGAAGAAATAGAAAAAATAAGCTAGATCTGCCGTTGTAGCTCAGCTGGTAGAGCATCTCCATGGTAAGGAGAAGGTCACCGGTTCAATCCCGGTCAACGGCTCCAGTTTTAAAAATCGCTTAATAGGCGGTTTTTTGTTTATTATTAAATTATTTATTCTATAAAAAGAGGTTATTTTATGACTATATCATTATTTAAATATTGACTTTAATTATATAAAATGTTAAATTTATCAGAATACTTAGTAAATTAATAACAGAATAATAACTTAATTAAGGAATAGACAAATGGAGAAACACTATTTATCCAGAGAGGCCGAAGACAGGTGGTTAAGGTTATGGGGACAACTAGGTATATATAATTTTGACCCGAATAGTGTCAAACCAATATACTCAGTTGATACCCCGCCGCCGTATGTTAGCGCCGATCATTTGCACCTTGGCCACGCGATGTCTTACATCCAGGCTGAGATTATCATCAGGTACAAGAGGATGATGGGATACAATATCTTCTATCCGATGGGATTTGATGATAACGGATTGCCGACGGAGAGATTCGTCGAGAAAAAATACAAGATCAATAAAGCAAAAATCAGCAGACAAGAATTCATTGATCTATGTATTACGGAAACCAAAAATGGCGCAATCAATTACCGCCGATTTTGGGAAGCTTTAGGCATCGGAGTTGACTGGACTCTCTCCTATAATACAATCGGAGCGTTATCGCAAAAGATCGCTCAGAAATCTTTTCTCGATCTTTACCAGCGGAGTCTAATCTATCAGCATGAGTCACCGACTTTTTGGTGTACTACTTGCCAGACGGCTTTAGCCCAGGCTGATTTAGAGGATAGGGAAGAAAAAGCAAAGATGTATTATATCAGATTCACCGTTAACCAGGGGGAAATTGTAATTGCTACTACTCGTCCGGAATTATTGCCCGCCTGTGTCGCTCTTTATGTCAATCCTGATGACGAGCGCTACGCTGCGCTGATTGGCACTGTAGCAATCAGTCCTCTCTTTCAAGCAGAAATCCCGATCTTAGCGGATCAGGATATTGATCCTAACTTCGGTACCGGCGCCATGATGGTTTGTACTTGGGGCGACGGTGAAGACGTTAGGCGGTGGAAGTCTGATCAGTTAGGAACGAAAATTATGATCAGCCCGAATGGCAGGTTAACGGAGATCGCTGGAGAATTTCAGGGATTGCAAATCGAAGCCGCTCGGTCCGCTATTATTGAAAGGCTGAAAGAAAATGGCCAATTACTAAAAGAGGAAGAACTGGCACACACGAAAAATGTACATGAAAGATGTGAAACCCCGGTTGAGTTTCTTAGTTCGAAGCAGTGGTTTATCAAAATTCTTGATTACAAGGAAAAGCTCCTCCAATTAGGAGAAGAGATTGCCTGGTATCCGGAAATGATGAAAACCAGATATATCGACTGGGTTGCAAATCTGAAATGGGATTGGTGCATATCCCGCGATCGTTACTATGGCGTTCCGTTTCCGCTCTGGCATTGTGCCGATTGTGGCAGTATCGTTTTAGCAGAAATTGACCAACTGCCGATTGATCCACGCGAGTCATCGTCTCCCAAACAGCACTGTCCTGAATGTGGTGGCGTTAATCTGATTGGAGAGAAGCAAGTAATGGATACCTGGATGACTTCATCGGTCACTCCTTTAATTAATGCCAAATGGCTGGAAAATGATAGTTTAATGGATAAGATTTATCCGTTAGACCTCAGGATTCAAGCTTTTGAGATTATCCGTACTTGGCTATTCTACACGGTTGCCAAGTCTTGGTTCCATACCGCTTCACTCCCTTGGAAAGGAGTAATGATTTCAGGGTGGGGCTTAGATAAGGACGGCAAAAAAATGAGCAAAAGCAAAGGTAATATTGTTAGGATTGATACAACCATTGAAAAATATTCCGCCGATGCTATCAGATGGTGGGCGACTGGTTCCGCCTTGGGACACAATCTTCGCCATTCTGATCTCGATCTCCAGGCCGGGAAAAAATTAACTAATAAATTATGGAATGTTGCTCGTTTTATCAAGCCGATCATGACTGATTCGGCCTGGCAATCAACTGAGGACGACCCAGAATTAATTATTAATTTTTCTGACCGCTGGATCTTAGCTGAACTGCAAGAAACTATTGTCGATTGCAGCGAAGCTTTGGCAATGTGCAGTTTTAATAAGGCGCGTATCGCTCTGGAGAAATTCTTTTGGCTGAAATATTGCGATATTTATTTAGAGCTTTGTAAAGACCGAACCTGGAAACCGGAGAAATATGATAAAGCTCAGATAATTTCGTTACAGTATACTCTCCGAATAACGAGTGAAACGCTGCTGAAACTGTTTGCCCCGTTTATCCCGTTTGCGACTGAAGAGATATACCATATTCTTCTGGAAAAACCAGAGATCGAATCAATTCACACTGTTAAATGGCCGGCGCCAGTAACCGGTTATCAAGATAGTAAATTGACTGAGGCAGGTACGAAATTTCTGGAAATAATCAACAAGATCAGACATTTCAAAACCACTGAAAATCGCAGTCTGCGTTCGGAGATTTCATCTCTATATTTAATTTCTGATGATCCGATCATCCAGGCAGCGATCCAGGATTTGGCCGGGTTAGCAAATGCAAAAAACTCTTTACTTAATCCGACCGAACCAGTTTCTGGCGTCACTTACGAAATAAAAGGAGACAAAATAATCTTATCAGAGTAAAACAACAAAGGCCGCAGAAATGAATAACCAAATCATTTTCTGTGGCCTTTTTAATATTCAGCCCGTATTTATGAATAACGATTTAATTGTCTTTTATGGTAATTATTACTATAATTTAAGTGGCTAATTGACAAAATTTAAACTATTTGACAAAGTCGGTGTTTTGAGCATAAAATGTGAAGTTAAGCCAGACATTTTGGCTCGAACTTTGTCAACTTAATAACCGTATAATAACTTATAAATTTGAACAATTTCTAGAAGATCCTCAGGCAGATTCCGGGACAGGAATGCTTATAATGAACGGCCTTAATTTTTGTTTTACCTTAAAACAGCCTCATCGCTGGGGTAGAACGGAAGCGGGCGACATTTTACTTCCTTTCGGCGGGATCGGCGGTAAGATTGAAAAAAACGAATCCCCTCTGGCCTCGCTTCATCGGGAAGCGCTTGAGGAAGTCAGTTCGGACGTAAAAGTTATCGGCTCGGGCGGTCGGTGTATCATGATCGACCAACAGTCACTCCAAGTAATAAATCTCTATTCCGAATTATCTAACGAACCGTTGCCAGAAATAATTTTTCGAAGTCCGCGAGCAGAAATTGGACGGAAACCTTTTACTAATGTTTTAATTTACCGCGCTGCCTTTGTTTCTGACCGGATCAGCCCTTTAGACGATCCGGCGATACTAGAAATTGATCAGCAATTACTTGTGCAGTTAGTAGATACTCCTATGACTGTCGCGGAATTTAAGAGATGCGGCGGCAAGATCAACTCAAAAATTAATTTGCCCGAAGCCGGACTGTTTCAGCCGGTAGGTACGGCGTTAGCTATCGCTCGTTGTTTAAGGGCGGGCTTAATCACTTTAACGACAACAAAAAACGGAGGAAAATAATGAAAACCGTAAGGTTAGAGAACGCGTCTTTTGGCCTTTCTTCCGCTAGGATAGATGAGGTCAATAAAGTAGTGGAATTCGACTCTGAAAATGGCGCGCTCAATGTGCACGTCCTTGAGTCTCCGCGCTTAATCTCTTTTAATAGTCCAGCGGAAAATGAGTTGGTAAAAGAGATATTGAGTGGAAATTTAGATCAGAGCCAAATCCGAATTATCCATAATTTACCCGTCTCCGATGCTTATTCGGCGCCATTTAAGATTTATCTTGATATTACTCTCAATTGTCTTTCGTCTTGTCCATTCTGCCTCGCTGGGGTTAAACCTGGCATGGCGGTAGACTTGCCGACGGATACAATAAGGCAAGTGGCGAAAGAAGCACACGAGCTTGGCGTCCTATACATTAAAGTTGGCGGCGGAGACCCTTCTTTGCATCCAGATTTTTTTGAGATTATCTCGATCTTGCGCTCAGAAGGATTATTCGTCACCCTCAGTACTAACAGCACTAACCTCAATCCCCTGATGGCCAGATTTTTGGCGATGAATAAAGTGCGAATATCTGTCAGTATTGAGGGGATGGAGAGGGTCGATGATAGTCTGCGTGGGGCTGGTCATTTCCATAAAGCGATGGCCGCACTAGAGATGCTCAAAGAGGCCGGTGCGGATGTAGTTTTCCGAACGACCCTCTTAAGGCAGAATCTGAATGATATTCCTGGATTAGTTAAATTGGCTAAAAGTCGAGCGGTTAAGATTAAGTTTTCTTATTGCCGTTCGGCTGGTCGCGCCATCACTAGTCAAGCGATGCTTTCTGATGCAGATTACCCAGGTTACTTGAAGGCCCTGGAATTCTTAAATAGTCCGGAAATATTGCCCCACGTCCTGATGGATGAAGGAATGATGTTCCAACAGCCGACCGAAATTTCGAACAAGTTATATCTCGGTCGGATGTGTGGCGCCGCCAATCGTTCGATGCATATTAATGCTTTAGGAAAGATTAGTCCCTGTGTTTTCTTGGGATCGGATTTTTCTTTCGGAAAGATCTATGAAGATGGATCGATCATTGATTTTTGGCGCGGTAATGTCGGTAATAAGTTCAAAGACGTTAGGAAAATACAGCAGCCGCATGAGTGCGACAATTGTGATCGTTTGTGTAAGAACGAATGTCCGGCCAATCGTTTGTATTTTCACGGAAATTTTTTTGAGCAAGATCCCAACTGTCTGAATGAAGTACGCCGAAAGATGGAAAAAAATAGTTTCAAATTAACGAAAGGAGTTACTGATGAAACCAGTTAAAAAGTTCATTATTGTCACGCCGCGAGCGGTGTCTCCGGCGGGAGTTTTCCCTCGTTTTCATCCTCCTTTAGGAGCTATTTCTGTCTTGTCGGAAGCGGAAAGAAATGGTTTTTCGGTTGCCCTTTTTGATGGGACGGCCGAAGGTTTGAAAAAGGGAGCATTAGACCCATCTTATAATCCGACCGAAGTAGAGGATTTAGATGGCGTATCATATTGGAAAACCGGCTTACGCCTTAGAGAAATATTATCCGGAATAGCCGATCTCCAGCCCGATGTCATCGGGTTGAGCTGTGCGACTATTGTTGACCGCGGTGAAGTTTCACTTCTCGCTACGGCCATCAAGATAGCTTTCCCGGATATTCCTTTGATATTGGGAGGACACGAAGCTTCCCATTGGTATCTGGAAATACTCGGTGAAACAGAATATGTAATCGACAAGATTCCGGCTATAGATTATGTGATTGTCGGTCCGGGACAGCCAGTCATTTCTCCGTTACTGGATTGCCTTTCCCGGTTTCCGGTCGTTGATCTGCCTCCGGGGGTAGCTTACCGGGATGGAGACCAGGTTAAATATACCGGACCGACAAAATTTTGCCCTAACCAATTTGCTCTTCCGAATTACGACTTGATTCCTCGTCTTACCTTGACCGGAAGAGAAAAACCGTTAGATGTCTATTCATATATTGGCAATCCTCATGCTGGACGGATCGGCACTCTTCTGGGTGCCAGTCAACCAGTATCATATCTGCCGCTCTTAACTTCTTATGGTTGTGGTTTTAATTGCCGCTTCTGTGATACGGATAAGAACTTGCTAAGATATTTTGTGGAAAACGTCGAGAAGATTATCAGTAAATTTGACCGCCTCTTTGGTATCGACTATATCGATCTTATTGATAATAATTTCGGTGGCGGCGATACCAGATCAAGAGAAATAGCTTTCAAGATACTCTCTGCGATCGCTGGGAGCGGTTATCAGATTGGTTTTTCTAATGGTCTTACTTTCGAATCGATGGCTCGAAATAATTTTCGCCTGATCAGACAGTTCGGCCAGAATGGCAATGTCCGGCATATCGCTTTCCCTTGTGAGAATGGGAATGACCGGATCTTGAAGATGATCAGGAAACCTCATAATCTTTCCTTAGTCAGAAAAGTTCTTAAAAAAGCCAAAGAAGAATTGCCACATACTAATCGGGAAGGTTTCTTTATCGGCGGTTTTCCGGCTAGCAGTGGTATCCCGGCGGAAACTCCTCTTGAGTTAGAAGAGACATTCCGTTTTATTACGGAGTGTCTTGAAGAGGGGTTCCTGCATCAGGCGATATTTTTAACCCTATCGCCAGTGACCAGGGAATATCGTCAGATCTGGCGCAAACTTTATCCCTCAGCTCCTTTTGAACATTGCCTATTTTCCCGCAAAACCGGGGTTTGGCCATATGACAATGAACTGTTGGATCAGATGCACCAAAGAGTGGAAAAAATAAATGAAAAATTAGGCGCAGCAGTAACGCGCAAATTATGATCGAAAGGGGTGGCCGTCCGCAGACAGTCGCTCCTTTTTTATTGATTATTTCCCGGAGTAGGGAGTATAATTGGTTTATAATCAAATAAATTATTTATTATGAAAGAGATTTTTTTAAAAAGAAGTGCCATCCACAACCTGCTCGTGACAGATTGTCGGAGTAATTTTAAGAAAGGAGAAATATCGGAGGGGCTAGTCGTCCCTAAGAGTATCTTAGAAAAAAGTGATATTAAGCCCTGGGAACAGATAATAGTTACAAAGATCAGAGGAAATAATTGGGTTAATCGCATTAAAACTTTCGTTATCGAAGGGAAAGATAATGGTCGGGTCGAAGCGCGTGGGAGTTTGGCGAAGTTTCTGAAAAGCGGTGATCTGACCTGCTTGATTACTCGGACGCTTCTAGACAAAGAAGGAATAATTCTTTATCAAAAAGGGAAATTGCCTATTTTTGATTTAGGCTTTAATCCAAAAAAAAATGATGATAATCTTATTTCGAGCCGGCTAGATATCGAATATATTGATAATAAAATGAAAGATGTTAAGGTTTACAAGAGTTTAGTAAACACTCGTCTGAAGATGAGGAGATTTTTCTTGTCGTCGCTTGTTTTGGGTTTAAAGATAAATAAGACTCATCCCGATTGTTTACAAGGCAGCGCGGAATTACCGGGTAATATTATGAATAAGGCCTCTCTGGAAAAATATCAATCAGTTTCAGTCTATAATTCCTCTAAGGGCGGAGTAGCCGATACTTATGCTGTCCCGATGCCGCCCAAAGTGGTAATGACCACGGGCGCGATGGCGCGGTTCGCTAAGAAAGGCGAGTCGGTCAACGTCGCAACCTATGTTATTAATAATGCCAAAAGAGTGAGCCCGGTCATAGTATTTACCAACGGGTCAGAGTTTACCAAGAGATTATAAGCATAACAAAATTTTTTATCACTTCCGGTCAACGGCTCAGAGGAAAACCGATCCAAAAGGTCGGTTTTTAGTTGGGTAGGATATAATATGGCCGAAAAGTTTGACGGTTATTGGCTAATAATGTAAAATATAGGTATAAACTAATTAATTAATTAATTAATCAGTTAATTTATATTAGCCGGTTAATCTCAACAAAGCATGGAGCAAAGAAGTTTTTTTAAATTTTTAATTAACCTCTAAAAAAATCTATGAACAAGAAAGTTTTGTATTCGATCGCGATGATCGGCGTCGTCGCCGCTTTAGCGGCTGGTGGCACTTACGCTTACTTCACGGCGACCAGAACCACTAGCGCCAACCGTTTCGCGGCCGGTACTTTAGACTTAGACGTCGCAGCCAACGGTAATAAACTCGAACCGTTTGTTATCGAAAATATGGGCGATAACGCCAATATTTCCGGGACCAAGACCTGGACTATTAAAAATACCGGTTCTTTACCGGGCCGTCTCTTAGTCCGTTTGCAGAATGTCGTTAATACGGAAAACGGCTGTAACGATCAGGAAAAGGCTGCCGATCCGACTTGCGAAGAGCCGGGCAAACAGGGTAACCTGGGCGGTGTTATTACTTTGAAAGTTGCTTTAGACGGCGAGGACAAAGTTCAGTCGACTCTGGCGACCGACCAGCAGACCAAGATCGGTACGGATTGGAGCGCCTTACCCGCTATAGTTTTGCAGCCTAACGAGGAAAGAACTATCACTGCTCATTGGGCGGCCGATGAAGCTACTTATGGCAACGAGATCCAAAGCGACGATACTCAGTTCGACGTCAACTTCCGTTTGATTCAGTTAATCAACGGACAGGCGCCGAGCAATCAATAAAAATCGCGCCATTCAATTTATGATAAATAGGGCAGCTTCGAAGTTGCCCTATTTATCATCAAGATTCACATGAAATTTATCAGATTTATTTTAAGCTTAATCAAATGGGCCGTTCTGGTCGGCATTACTCTACTGGCTCTTTATATTCTTAGTTCTAATTTTAATATTTTTGGCGGCTATCAACCGTTTTTAGTCCAGTCCGGTTCGATGGAACCGTCGATCATGACCGGTGACGTAGTCGTTATTCAAAGTCGAGGGACTTATTTTATCAATGACGTCGTCACTTTTCGCACGGGAAATAACGATCGGATCGTAACGCATCGCATAGTGGCTGTCGATCCGTCTCAGACTAATCGTTATGCAACTAAAGGCGACGCGAATCGTTCCGGCGATGAAGATAGTATCGGCGACGCGCAAATTATCGGTAAAGTCGTCTTGGTTATTCCGAAGCTAGGTTATTTCGTCGCGTTCAGTAAATCGTCCCGCGGCTTGATTTTTATCTTGATTATACCGGCCGTAATTCTTATTTTAGACGAGCTGGTAAAAATAAAAAAGAATGCTCAGGCCAGAGATTAAAAGGCTAGCGCTCTTCTTAATATTGTTATATTTTTTCTTAATCAAAACCGGTTATACCGACGCTGATATTTTTGCCGAAAGAGTCGTTAGCCATAATAAATTTTCCGCGCTTAGTCTGGATTTTTCGACCAGAAGCTCTTTTAATAATAGTCCGACCGTCAGCCTTTTCCATTCGCTCGGGATCCAGCCGGGCGGTTTTGATTTGGCCGCGGTGCGCGTCAAGGCGGAAACCGATACGAAATTTCGCTATCGCCTGCGGTCGGTTAAGACTAACGGCGATGATCTTTTTTGCACTAAGTTGCGACTTAAAGTTTTCAATCGTAATTTTTTTGAAGTGTTTAACGGCTCGTTGCTTGATCTATCGCTTACGACGATTAATTCCGATCCACGTGATTTTATCTTCTTTATCAGTCTCGACGATCAGAACGCGGCGCTCAAGAATAAGATCTGCGAGTTTAATTTTGATTTTAAAACTTTTCGTGTTACACCGGACGAGCAGGGCGGCATTTTTGCCCAGCGCTTGATCAGTAATGTCGTTTCCAGTGGGAATTAATAATTTTTTAAGTCGTCTTTAACTTTATGTTCAGAAGAATTAATCAGTATCTCGGCTCTAGTTTTTATCGTTGCTTCGTCAGCGCTTATGTCGCCCTGATGCTTGTTGTAATTATTTTTTCCGTCGACATCTTTAGCCCCTTTCATAGCTTTACCAATAAATCCGATTCGATGAACCCGGCGATCGATCGGGGCAGTATTACTATCGTCAGAAGTTTCGCGAGTTATCAGATCGGCGACGCTATCGCCTATTACGCCCAGATCGACGGTCAGGAAGAGATAATTACTCATCGGATTATGGACATCGGCGGTAACGTCTATACGACTAAAGGAGATGCTAACGAAGTTGCGGATCGGGAACTGGTCAAACCGCGCCTGGTAATCGGGAAAGTCGTCACGATTATTCCTTACCTCGGCCATTTTATTAGATTCGCTAAAAGTCTGTTCGGTAATTGGCTGCTTATCATCTTGCCCGCCTTAGTTGTCATCGCCTCGGAAATAGCACGGATAGTTATGGAACTAGAACGGAACAAACGAGAAAAAAAGAATTAGCCGTCTTATTAATTCCGATAACGAAAAATATAGCCATGGGCTATATTTTTTTGTCTGCTTATTTTTTTAATCGGTGCTTTAACTGAATTTTTTAATAGTCTGACTTAACGTGCGGACCAGCGGGTTTTTCTGATTAAGTCGGTAGAAGCGATTAAGTCCGATTTTAACTTTATTGAATAATTGCGCTTGTTCCATTATTTTCAGGTGCTGCGAGGTAAGAGGGCGGGACATCTTTAAAGTAGCGGCAATATCGCTTGCCGACATTTGTTTTTCTGAGCTTAAGAGCTTAAAAATCCGGTGCCGGTTATTGTCGCCGATCGCCTTAAAAGAATTGACTAAGAGCGACTCTTTCGCGTCGTTAAAAGTTTTTCTTATTTTTTTTAATTCCTGCGGACTGAGCATGAGTTAAATGTTTTATTAATTATTTAATTGTTAGGTCTTATTGTCAAATTATACAATATTATGCTTATATCCGTCAATGCTTAAATTCATTGACTTTTTTAGTAATTGGTCTTAAGATTAAAAATCGCTATTTTTTGTCGACCGTAGGACACACATAATCATTGCTTAATAATATGAAAATTAGCCAAAAAGATTCTAAATGCGTTATCTGCGATAAAAAGGGAAATTTTCTCTTGCAGGATTTTTTTCGTCTCCTGAGTAATGTTAATAGGTTTCGTATCTTTTGCGCGTTAGTTAAACACGGGCAATTAAGTGATTGCGATATTAATAATGTTTTGGGTATTTCTCAGGCGGCCAGCGGTAAACATCTCCAGGCTTTAGTCGAAAAACAGATTTTATTGAAAAAAAAGCAAGCGACCGCGACTTACTATTTTCTTAATAAGAGCAACCTGGGCGTGAAGATCGCCCAAACCGCATTTATCGGGTTTGAGAAGAAAAAAACGGCATAAATATAAACTTACTAAATTTGCCCTTAAATCAGAATTAGACCTTTTAGGTCTTTTTTGTTTATTATTAGGTATATTTGTCGTATTATTAGTTGTTTTAGTTTAGCTAAATATTGACAAAATCTTAAAAATAGTGTATAATTTTTTTAATACATAATGAGATTCTGGATGCCCCGGCAAAAGGAGTTATTTAATAATTGAATAAGAAAACAATAAAATCATAAAAAACAAAAAAATCAGGCCAAGGAGGCCTAAAAAAAATGGCTGAAAAGCAAAAAGATGATGGTCAGAAGCCCGATACTGGGCGCAAAAAGCAAGACGCCTTGTCTGATGTTCTTAAATCGGTGATGCCTGTATTGGTACCAATAGCTGCAAAGTTGATGATTGATCTAATCCCTAGCGGATCCAAGCTAGAGGATTTTTTGAAGCATTACAAGGAATATTGGGACAAAGTTGCTCCGGCCGTGTCGACTACTGTGCTCAGACTGACTAACATGCCAGACATTGTTGATGATATCATGGCAGAATTGAGTGCAGAAGTCGCTCGAGCTATAAAAGAGAAATATAAAGAAGAAGGAGAAAAAAAATCTTTTAAAGCGAAAGACGCTGCATCGGTGCGAGAGCTGATCGGTTTATTAAGGTCAGAAGACTTTGCTAAATTGATTGAACTCATCAGTACAAAAGATGACTCTAGTATCAATAAATTTTTTGAGTATACTTTCGACTTAAAGCAAGCCGAAGCTATTATGGTTCTAACCACTTTAGCTCAGTCAACTCAAACAAATTTTGATATTTGGTTTAAAAGCAACTTCCCAGAAACAGAGGCTAAGCCGCAGGCAGAGCAGTTTAGCCTAGGCAAGGAAATAAAGAAGTTGTATGTTAGTATAGCAGATAATCCTCAACTAAAAAGGGTTTTTGCTGATGTCTCTAATAAATTTAATGACATCAAACGGTCTTACGAAAATACTTTAGCGGAACCAACTATTTTTGAAAAGATCGGTAATAAATTAGATATTTTTAACCTAAGAAAATTGTTTAATGTCGAAAGGAGATATTAAAAATGAAAATTTCAGTAGATCTTGAAAAATTATTTGCGGCCATAAATGTAGTAAATCTTAAAAAAATTGCTTTGGTTGTATTAGGTGGTTTTTTCATTTTTGACCCTCGTTTTCGTGCTTGGGTAAGAGATCAAGCTACCACTTATATAATAGCCTTAGCAACAGCTTTAATCATTGCTACCCCGCTACTCTTCATCGGTATTCTAGTCCCCGATAGAACAGTTTCTTCACTGGCGTTGCTTTTCGTTATTATTATATTTTTATTGAGTTGGTTCCCGACGGGATCGGTAAATGCCGCGCTTAATCCAACTAGTAACGATATTTTCCCAGTGACGATTCGCCGTATCGCTGGTTGGCTCGCTTTCTTGGGATGGCTCGGAGTAATCCATAATGAGTGGCTTACTTATTGGTTCGTAGTTATAGGAATATTTTTATTCTTTATCTTTACAGCCTTTCGTCCAGGCAAGAATTCCGACGGCTTAGTTATAACTTTTGTTTCGATAATGACTATTTGGGCAATATGGGTTTGGGCAGAACCAGACTCTAATAGAGCCTTTAGTCGTCTTGTCAATTCATACGTCGGCCTGACCGTTACTGAAGCGGATAGGAGTAGCTTAAGAAACGAGGCTGACTCTAAGGCAACCTATGCTCGCCTATTGAAAGATGTTAAAGTCGCCTATAAAGCGACGCTTGAAGAAGATATAATCATAAAAATGTGGGATGTGAATGTGTCTTTAGATAAGAATTTAACATTTTTGATTGTCAGCCAAAAGAAAGAAGCTTATTTGTTTGACGGGCAACCGTTTATACAGATTAAGTTGCCGAAAGCGAATGGTTCGTTTATCGGCGGGGAGAAGCTTTGGATTGACGCTGATCTGGTCATGATTGGTTCAAGGGAAGATGTCGATGGGGGATTCGGTTATGGCAGTAGACGAGACGATAGAAAACCGGCCACAGTACAGTCACAACCACAGATTTCCCCCTCTAAATCCAGCGGCACTGACGAGCCAATCGTTCTTTATCCTGGCGTGTATCGTTATACCCTAAAGGCCGGTCAGCGGACCCCTTGGTTTACAACACCGGACTGTAGTAAGTATCATATTAACACCAGGTCTGAGACTTACAATCAAAGGTTGTACTTCTCGGACGGAACGGATTGTATGGACGGTCCAACAGTCAATGTTGCAGACAAATACGGCGCTAATATGCAAATATTGGCGTACGTCGATGAAGTCGTAACAGTGACAGTTACCGCAGCGAGTTCTTAGTTTTGAATAGTTCTAATAAGAGGGGGTGATTTCATAATTACCACCTCTTTTTTATTTTTTGACAAAATGTTATAATATTATTAAGTTTAGATATCTAATTTTTAAAAAAATGAAAAAAACCATATCGGTAATTTTATTTTTATTTATTTTTTTTGTAAGTATTGGTGTAGTTTCGGCGGCTGATGTTAATAATACTAACCCCTGCACAGGCAGTCTCTGTTTACAAAATCCTCTCGGCAGCATTACTTCGCCGCAAGCCCTGATTGGCCGGATCATTAATTCCGTCCTCGGCGTCGTGGGATCGATCGCCCTCCTGATGTTCGTCTATGGCGGTCTGACCTGGATGACTTCCTCCGGTAACGATGAAAAGGTTAAGAAGGGTCGCGATATCATTCTCTGGTCGGCGATCGGCTTAGTCGTTATTTTTATGTCCTACGCCTTGACCCGCTTTGTTCTTAGTACGATTGTCAAATAAGATAAATTTTAAAATATCGACGTTGACAAGCGTCGATATTTTTTTTATTATAAAAAGGCTTTAGATAAATCAAGGGTCGATACCAAAGCGGTCAACTGGGGCAGACTGTAAATCTGCTGGCCTTGCGCCTTCGTTGGTTCGAATCCAACTCGGCCCACATTATGCCTTTAATTAACTCAGACAAAATAGGTTTGGGGCTATTGAAGATTTTTGTTATCGAATTTATTGTTTTGGGTGTTGTTATTATTGCTCTTGTTTCCTTCTAAATATGCCAGAATTACCAGAAGTAGAAACTATTCGGCGCGACCTAGCCGCGAAGATTATCGGCCGTAAAATCACGTCGGTTAATATTTTATCGCCAAAAACCGCTTCTCACTCCGCGGCTTTTTTTGTTAAAGCTCTGGTCGGTCGCCATATTACTAAAGTCGAACGACGCGGCAAGCTTTTAATTCTTGCGCTGTCGGTCAGTCGCTTGGAATATTCTTACTTATTAATCCATCTGAAAATGACCGGGCAATTAATCTATCAAGATAAGACGACGGCAATCGCCGGCGGCCATAGTCTCAGTCGAGCGTTAGACGATTCTTTGGCTGCCTCGGTCGGCGGCAAATTACCGAATAAACATACGAGGGC
>Ga0172367_10003395_pt1 | contig 20699 bp, 13 predicted proteins | sample Lak10m_FD_114542 | JGI IMG/M metagenome (GOLD analysis project Ga0172367, IMG submission 114542) | Freshwater microbial communities from Kabuno Bay, South-Kivu, Congo - kab_022012_10m | ecosystem: Environmental > Aquatic > Freshwater > Lake | place: Democratic Republic of the Congo: South-Kivu...
AAAAAAATTTTATTTAATAATAAATAAGAGGCTATAGGAGGTATAATATGGAAGTAAAACAATTTATTAGTAATCACGATGAAAAAAATATCAGAAATGAAGTAGAAGTGGCACGGTCTTTACCTTCCATATGCTATACTAGCCAGGATTTTTTCTCTTTAGAAGAAAAACACGTTTTCCAAAGAAATTGGCTTTGCGTTGGTAGAGAAAACCAAATACCTAACAATGGGGATTATTTTACAATAGATATACTTAGCGATCCTCTAGTTATTGTTAGGGGTAAGGACAACAATATAAGGGCTTTATCTCGTATTTGTAAACATAGATGGATGGAAATTGTTGTAGGTAAAGGAAACACGCCAAATTTTAAATGCCCCTATCATGAGTGGATGTATGATTTAGAGGGGAACTTAAAAGGAGCTCCTGGTATGGATAGGGAAAAATTTGATAAATCTAAATGTAATTTACACTCTTTACGCGTAGAAATTTGGCAGGGTTTTATTTTTTTGAATTATGACGATCAGGCCATTTCTTTAGATCAATCATTGTCTGGCTTGAACAAGAAGCTTGAAGGATATCAGTTATCGGAGATGATTTCATTAGATCCTATAGTTTATGAATCTGACTGGAATTGGAAAGTGATGGTTGAAAATGCTTCAGAAGTTTATCACTTAGGATTACACAAAAATACCCTCATTTCTAGTTTACCAACAAAATCTTCTATTATTGAAGATAGCTATGGGCCTTATTCTTTTTATCGAATTCCAAATAAAAATAGAGAGCCTTTACCTACATCATTTACTCCTCCTAGTACTTTAAATAAAGATCAGCTTTCTGAATTTGTGCTGTGTAATGTATTCCCTCATCATATTATGATTATTAATCCAGATCAGATGACTTGGATTCAAATTTTACCAAGGTCAGCAACAAGTCACACGTTATTATTTCATCTGTGTTTCCATCCTTCGGCCTTTAGAGATAAAGCTTTTTTCCAAAAAGCGAAGCAAAGCAAGTGGTTTTTGCAGCAAATTCACGATGAGGATATTTTTGCATGCCAAAGTGTTCAAAAAGGTTTATTTTCTCGATATGCTCTACCCACCTCTTTTTCTTATCTTGAAAAGTCAATTTGGCAATTTCATAACTGGATTTTGGATCAAGTTAAGCAGGTGGGGTAGTATGAGCAATCAGTGCATTTTACCTCTTACTTTTACGCAAAAGCAGATATGGTTTGATTGTGTAATGCATCCTGACTCAGAGATGTATGCCTCTTCTTATGTCTTTACTCTTGAAGGAGATGTTAATGAAAAGGCAGTTAGAGAAGCTTGGGATCAAGTTGTTAGGCGTCATGATGCCTTGAGAACGTTATTTAATAAGGATAAAGGTGAACCTCAACAAATTATTTCACAATCTTATGACTTATCTAAAATATACATTTATGATGATTTTTCAGGATTAAAAGATGTAGAAGTAAATAAGAATTTAGAAAGTATGATGTCTAGTCGTTCTTTATTTGACTTAGGAAAAGGACCTCTACATTTCGTTTACCTAATTAAGATTCGAAAGAACGTGTTTAAGTTGATTATTTTCATTCATCATATCTTGATAGATTATGATTCTTTCAATCTATTAATGCGGGAATTTAGTCAGATATATAATGGACAAGTAAGAGGAGAAAATATTATCCTTCCCGAAATTACTCTTGGTATAGGAGATTATTTAAAGGAGGAAAAAGATTTCTTCAAAAAATTTAGCAATAAAATGGAGATTTTTTGGTCTGATGCTTTGAAGGGATGTAATGCCTTAAAATTGAAGGAAAAAAGGCCATCAAAACCACTTGCTAAAAGGTCTTATTTTTTTCTTAGTAACAAAATTTTTGAGGATTTGCTTCAATTGGCAAGGAAGAATGAAACAACTTTCTTTAATGTTTTTGCTGCGTGTTATTTTACTTTTTTGCATGGGATAACACGTCAAGAAGATATTACAATTGCCTATCCGAGTGGTCGAAGGATACCAGGTTTTAGCTTATTAGTGGGATTTTTTATTAATAATTTGCCCCTAAGAGTTAATTTTGATCATCTAACAACTTTTTCACAGATTGTTGAATTTATTACTAATTTCATGAAACGTCCCGGATATTATGATTATTATCCTACGTACGAAATTGCAAAAATAGCAAAAAAATATTCAAAATCTAGCGGAGATATATTTGATAATGTTTTCTCATCGGCTAATTTTGCTTCTGGTGGTTTTCAGTTAGATAATATTAAAGTCATAAGTGAACTAACTCAAATTAGAGAAACGACAAAAAATCTCCTTTTTTTATTTGATAACCAGGGACAAGATGTTCGATGCGCTTTTGATTATAGGCAAGATCTTTATTCAAAAAAAGAAATTGATTCTTTTATAAATATATTTAAAACCGTTGTTTCTCAAGCATTAAAAAATCCTAATTTTATAGTTAAAAATTTATTTAAAGATCAAAAGAGTTATTTTTCTAAGAGTTGGAGTTTAGGAGAAAAGAAGGGGTATACAACAGGGAGTATTATACAGTTAATAGAAGAAGGTATACAAAGTAGTGATAAAAGTAGGGCTTTAGTTTTTGATGATAAAACACTGAGTTACCAAGTTTTAAATGAACAAGTTAATCAAGCGGCTCGTTATCTGCAAGAGATTGGTGTTGGGAAAGAAAAAATTATTGCTGTTAAGCTGCAGCGTGGTTTTGATCAGATTATTTGGATTTTAGCGATTTTAAAAGCGGGAGGTGCTTATCTACCGATTGATTCCAGTTATCCTATTGAGAGGCAAAAATATATTTTGGAAGATAGCCAAGCAGCACTTTTATTAACTGATGATGAGTTGGGTGTTGATGAGAGTATTGCTGGGACATGTGTGGTAATTCATACTCCATTGTTGGCAGAGGTTGTCTCGAGTTATAGCAGAGAGAACTTAGATATTGAAATTAAAGGAAATGATCTCGCGTATGTTATTTATACATCTGGTTCGACAGGAAAACCAAAGGGAGTAATGATTGAACATGGTAGTTTAGCAAATTTAGCGCAAGCTCAGGCAGAGTTATTTGAGATTAATTCTAAGAGTCATATTTTACAATTTGCCTCAATAGGATTTGATGCTGCAGTTTCAGAGTGGAGTACTTCTTTAATTAGTGGGGCATGTTTATTTTTGATGTCAGAAAGAGAAGAAGAGGGAAATATTGTTGAAGCTCTATCAAAGAACAAAGAAATAACCATAGCGACTCTTCCTCCAAGTTTAGCAAAGGTATTACCAATTGAATCATTACCAAAGTTAGAAACATTGATTGTGGCGGGAGAGGCATGTGATGAAGGAGTAGTTGAGAAATGGTCTAAACCGGTTAAGTTAATTAATGCGTATGGGCCGACTGAAAGTACGGTATGTGCGACAGCTTTTGTATGTGATAAAGCTTATCCGGCGAAGACGATAGGCAAACCAATTGCTAATAGTGAAGTTTATATTTTAGATGATAACAAGGAACTTGTTCCGGAAGGTGTAGTTGGTGAGCTATATCTTGGAGGTATAGGACTTGCGAGAGGATATTTAAATCGCCCAGAATTAACAGCAGAAAGGTTTGTCACGATTGATATAGAGGGAAGAGGGGAAGTTCGTCTTTACAGGAGTGGGGATTTAGGCCGGTGGTTGGAAGGTGGTTATATTGAGTATATAGGTAGAGAAGATGAGCAAGTCAAGGTTAGAGGGTATCGTATTGAATTGGGAGAGATTGAAGAAACGATTAAACAGGTAGCAGGAGTACAATCAGCTGTAGTTTTAGCAGAGGGACAACCACTTCATTTAGTGAGCTATATTGTTGCAGAGAATATGGAAGATGAAGGAAGTTTAAGCCGGAGGGTTAGAAGTGTATGTCAAGAGCTTTTACCGAGTTATATGGTGCCGTCTGCTTGTGTTGTATTACCAGAATTTCCTTTGACTCCTCATGGAAAAATTGATGCTGCTGCCCTAAAAGCAGTTAAGGAAAAAATAGAAAAAAAGAAAGTAAAAACAGAAGAAGAAAATATAACTGAAACTGAAAAATCTCTTATCAAGGCTCTTTCTAGAACATTAAAAAAGGACAAGATTAAAGTAGATGATGATTTTTTTACGTTGGGTGGTGATTCTATTCTGTCAATACAATACGCTAATGAAGCAAAAAAAGAGGGATTTAATTTTTCTATTAATCAGTTATTTGAAAATCCGACGGTTAGGCAATTAGCAAAGATATTTAAAAACCATACCGACTTAAAAAAAGTATATCCTTCTATTTTACACAGGGGGAAAAAATCAGTTCCATTGTCTTTCTCTCAACAGCGTATGTGGTTTGTTAACCAGTTAGTAGCAACACCATATGTTTATAACATTCCTCTTGGAATAGATCTTCAAGGAGATTTGAATATAGCGTCCTTGCGTTATGCATTAAATCAGGTTGCGCAAAGACATGAAGTTTTAAGATCAAAAATACAGAAAAAAAATGGCAGTTTAATTCAGCTTTTTAGGGATCATTCTACAACTGAACTTGAAATTTATGATTTGACACATGTCAAAACTAAAAAAGAGATAAAAGAAAAAATTCTTATTTTTGCTAAAAGCAAACTTGATATAGAAAATGGGGAAACTTGGAGATCTTTTCTCTTTAAAGTAAAAGATAGACACCATATTTTACTTGTTGTTATGCATCACATTGTAACTGATGGCTGGTCTTTAGGAATATTTAATAGGGATATTTCTTATTATTACAGCTTGCAGCAAAGAAGAAGAGAAGAAAACAATAATGAAACTTTGCAGTATGGGGATTATGCAATTTGGCAGCAAGAATGGCTCCAGGGGGATGTATTAGAGGATCAACTTAAATACTGGAAAAATCAGTTAGAAAACATACCAGTAATTACTAAACTTCCTTCTGATTACTCCAGACCAAAAAAAAGAAACAATAAAGGTAGGCACTATTCATATAAAATGGATGAAAATCTTTTAAAAAAATTAAGAGAGTTCTCGGAAAAAAACGAGGTTAGTCTTTTTATGACGTTGCTTGCAGTATTTCAACTCTTAATTCATAGGTATACCCAACAAGAAAATATAGTAGTTGGAAGCCCTATAGCAAATAGGCATTATCCTGGGGTTGAAAATATAATTGGTTTTTTTGTAAATACATTGGCCCTAAAAACGTATTTTGATAAGGAAATGACTTTTGCAACAGTCTTAAAAAATGTGAAGAAAACGACCTTAGAATCTTATCAGAATCAAGATCTTCCTTTTGAAAAATTAGTAGAACATATGGACGTCGAAAGAAATCTAGGCTGGCATCCAATTTTTCAAATTATGTTTAGTTTTGATAATTTAAATAATGAAAAATTAGATTTTTCTGGGTTAATTGCGAAGCCAGTTGATATTGATTTGGGCATTGCAAAATTCGATCTTTCTCTCCATGCTCGAGAAGAGAAAGACCACCTTTCTCTCATTTTTGAGTATGCAGAAGACTTGTTTTCTCAGAAAACAATACAGAGAATGATGGACCACTTTGTCCTACTTATGAGTCGAGCTATTCATTTATCAGATGAAAATATCCTCTCCATCAGTATGATTTCTGATAATGAACAACGTTTTTTGCATGATTATAGTAAGGGAGAAAGCAATACTTTACAAAGTGAAACGGTCGTTGATTTATTCGAAAAACAACTTAAATTTAATCCTAATGCTGCAGCTATTTTTTTTAATAAAGAAGAAATAACTTATGATGACTTAGGTAAACGCGTTAATAAATTTGCTTTATACTTGCAAAATAAGGGTATAGGTAAAGGTTCCGTAGTTCCGGTTATACTTAAAAGATCAATGGATCTTGTTGTTTCTATTTTAGCTATTTTAAAAGCAGGAGGGTCTTACTTACCTCTGGAGCACAATTCTCCGAAAGAAAGAGTAGAGATGATATTATCAGATATTAGTGCTTCCACGATTATAACCGATGGAAGTACGATATCTAAGTATGCTGGCGTTTACGACATAGATTTAGATTATTTAAACGATAGATTAGATGAATACCCCGAAGAAAAATTAAACACGCATCCAGAACTTGGCGATATAGCCTATGTAATTTATACATCTGGTTCAACTGGTAAACCAAAAGGAGTGATGGTTGAACACAAAAACCTTATGAATTATCTAAATTGGTGTTCAAAAAATTATCCCTCCAGTGAGAATTTTGGAGCTATTCTCCACTCATAATGTGCCTTTGATATGTCTATAACAAGTCTATTTTTAGCTTTAATAAATGGCAAAACATTACATATTCTAGAAGAAGAGGGAGGTGGGCAAGAACTTCCTAATTTCTTTAGTAAAGGTGATGGAAAATATAGTTTTATAAAGTTAACACCTTCTCATCTGAAAATGCTTGAATGTTTACCCCAAAAGAGATGGGAAGAGAGAGTAAAAGCGTTTGTTATAGGAGGGGAAAAACTTACTCAATCACACATTAAATACTGGCAGCAAAAATTACCCTCTATAGATTTATATAATGAGTATGGGCCAACGGAAGCTACAGTAGCATGTTGTGTTTTCAAAATCTCGAAATCTTATAATTCTTTTGATCCTTTACCTATAGGAAAGCCGATAGATAACACGGAGATTTACATACTTGACGAGCAGATGAGAGAGGTTGGTATAGGAATACCAGGAGAGATTTATATAGGTGGAGTGGGATTGGCGCGAGGGTATATTAATAATCCAGAACTTACAAAGGAAAAATTTGTAGAGAACCCATTTTCTGAGGATAAGTCTTCTCGTCTTTACAAGACAGGTGATTTAGGGAGGTATTTAGAAGATGGTAACATTCAGTATTTAGGAAGAATAGATAATCAAATTAAGTTAAGAGGATATAGGATTGAGCCAGGCGAGATTGAAACATATATTGAGAGACATGAAGGAGTGAAAGCCTGTGTTGTTCTAGTGAAAAAAGATAACAAAGGACATGAGAGTTTAGTAGCATATGTAGTTTTAGAGGAGAAGGGGAAGCATGGGGAACACTTAGCAGAAAGGAAGACAGAACAATTAAGGCAAGAGCTTAGGCAAAAATTACCAGAGTACATGATTCCTAATTATTTTATTGAAGTAGATGAGCTACCTTTAAACGCAAATGGTAAAATAGATAGGAAAAAACTCCCAGAGCTTGATGCCGTTGGATGGGAAAAAGAGAGAAAAATAATACTTCCTAGAAATAATACGGAAAAAGATTTAGTAAATTTATGGAAAAAAATATTACCTACTAAAGATATTGGTATTTCTGATAATTTTTTTGAGCTTGGAGGGCACTCCATGTTAATGACGCAGGTTATTGTCCATATTCTCAAAGAGTATGGGGTTGACCTTCCACTAAGACCATTTTTTGAAGAACCTACTATAGCTAGACTCTCTCATGTTATAAAGGATAAAAAAAACTTGTTAAGTAGTGATGCTCTTCATATTTTAATGCAGGATACGCAGCTAGAAAAAGTATTAGAAAACCCTGCAAAAATAGCTTCTTTTGTAAGAAAAAAAAATGAAGAGAGTACTATTTTGTTAACAGGAGCTACGGGTTTTCTAGGAATACACCTATTATCAGAACTGTGTCAGCAACAATATCAAAAAATATATTGTCTAGTAAGAGAGAAAAATGAATTAGCAGCAACAAAAAAAATTCTAAAAGCTGCAGCACATTACGGGGTAAATATACAACCAAGTTTTATGAATATTATTATTCCTGTCCTGGGGGATATAGAAAAACCTCTTTTAGGTATATCCGAGAGCAACTACAAAAAACTGGAGAAAGAGGTTGACATAATATTCCATAATGCAGCTTTTGTTAATCATATCCTCGACTACCAGAAATTAAGAAAATCTAATGTTTTGGGAACAAAAGAAATTATAAAATTAGCTTTTAGTCATAAACAAAAAAAGGTAAATTATGTATCAACTTTAAGTAATTATTTAATTGATTCAAATGGCTACATTGCTGAAAAACTTCCAGAACAATATGATTTTAAGACATTGGCTGCAGGGTATGCTTTAACGAAGGCAGTTTCTGAAATTGTTTTGTGCAAGGCTATGAGAGAAGGTCTTCCATTAACCGTCTTTAGGCCTAATTATATATTAGGAGGGGAGACAAAATCTAAGAATCTACAAGAATCTAGGCATTTATTAAGTTTGATTAAAGGATGCATACAAATGGGATTTGCACCAGATTGGGAAACAGTGCTCGATCTAAGTTCTGCTAACTTTTTAGCAATGCTAATAGTTAGAATTGAAGAATATAATTCCAATAAAACTGTTTATAATTTAACAAATCCTCATAAATTAAAATGGATAGATCTTATAAAATTTTTACAAAATAAAGGCTATAAGTTAGAGATAATTACCGAGAAAGAGTGGAAAAAAATGCTTATGAGCCATGTAGATCAAGAAAATGCTCTTTATCCTTTCTTATCAATATATTTACAAGAGAGAGATGAAAATGAAAAAAGTCAATCTGTTATTGTGATGGATAAAAATCTTTCTGAATTTATGAAGGTAAAAAATCAAGAATGGCCCATTGTTGACGAACATTTCATAGAGGAATGTATTTTACCTCATCTTAATTAAGTAATTTTATATTGTTTTTAGAAGATAAGACTTTTACTTTGTGATTTCCATAAACTTGCATATGGACCGTCATTTTTTAGTAGTTTTTGATGATTACCTCTCTCTTGGATTAGTCCATTTCTTATAACTAAAATTTCATTAGCGTGCATAACAGTAGTTAATCGATGGGCTATAATAATAGAGGAAGTTTTACTGCTAATTTCCTTGATGTTACTCATAATGTTTTTTTCTGTTTCTAGATCAAGTGAAGATGTAGCTTCATCAAAAATGTAAAGAGAGGGTTTTTTAAGTAAGACTCTTGCAATAATTATACGTTGTTTTTCTCCACCCGAAAGTTTAAGTCCTCTTTCTCCTACTAATGTATAATAATGATCAGGAAGTTTTTTTAAGAAAGAATCTAAATGAGCAATTTTTATAACTTTTTCTACTTCTTCTTGAGAAGCTTTTGGATTACCAAATAAAATATTATCATAAATGGTTGTGTTAAATAGAGTTGTATCTTGAGAAACTATTCCTAATAGAGAGCATAAATTCTCGGATTTTATTTTATTGATATTTTTACCATTTATTAATATTTCTCCTGAATACACGTTGTAAAAATTAAAAAGTAAATTAGCTATGGTTGATTTTCCTGAACCAGTTTCCCCAACAATACCTATAGTCTCTCCTTTTTTTAGAGAAAAATTTATGTTTCTAAGTATTGTGCGGGAATTATCATATCTAAATGATACGTCTTTAAAACAAATATGATTTATATTATTTAGATTTTTCTCGCTTTTTTCAGAGTTTGAAACAGTTGGCATTTTATAAATGTCCATAACGCTTGACATTTCATTGAGTCCTCTCCTAATGTCGCGAGAAACAAAGCCCATATGTCCCAAGGGAACAGCTAATTGAAGAATATATCCATTAATAAGAATAAAATCACTGACATTATAAATACCTGCCACTACTTGTTTACCTGCTGTATAAGTTAATAAAGTAATTCCTAATCCTATGATAATATGATGTCCTATTCTCACCAATTCCATGCTTGATACATATTTAATAACAAGTTTTTCTCTTAATTTGAGGTTTTTATCACATTTAGCTATTTCATGTGCCTTATTATTAAAATATTTAACACTAGCAAAGTTTATTAAACTATCTACAATAATAGCATTTGTTTCACCTTGCTGTTCATTAGCTTCTTTCTGAATGACAGTAAGCCATTTCAATGCGTGCGCAGAAAAAAGAATAAAGAATGTAAGGCATACTAGAAGTATTAGTCCATAAACTGGACCGTATAAATAACATAAAATACCAGAAGATAGAAGTAATTCTATAATTGTTGGAATAACAATAAGAAAAAGCCCCCAAAATACGTCTGGTAAACCTTTTTGGGCTCTTTCTATAGCATTTGTGAGAGATCCAATCTTTTTATCGACATGAAAACTTATCGGAAGGGAGTGAAGATGGTTAAAGAAATTAGAACAAAAAAGACGAAGACCTCTCTCGAGAGGTCTAACCATTATTATCTGTCTTATTTGTTGGATACAGTGTGAAAAAGTCCAAATAAAACCAGAAGCAACTAATAAAATAAACAACTGATAGCTCATATTTCCATTAGTTAAAGATAAATCCAGAATAATTATTTTTAAAATAATAGGAATACTGAGATTAAGTCCTATTGTTATAAAAATGAGAAAAAAAGAAAGAAGGAAGAGCTCACGAATTTTTTCTTGATTTGTCCATAAAAATGGTAACAAATCTTTGATCAACTTGATGGTATTGAACTTATTTTTCATATTAAGATAATCTCTTTCATTCGTCACTTTTTATTAAATCTTTAAACGCAAAAATGGCTACCTATGAGTATAGCTACAAGAAACAATGCAAAGTTAAAAGAAAAAAGATTAGGCATTAATCTTATTTTTAAAAAGGTATAGTATTCCATACTCTATTTATTGAAAAAGAAGAGAGAGTTTACTATTGCTAATTTTCTAAGTAGTGTTTGTTGTAGTAGTTTTAGATAAAAACTCCCAGAAATACAACAAAGAGATGAAGAAAAATGATTGCTGAAAAAAAATGGTATGTCACATATAAAAAAAAACCTCAAGCAATTTTACGGATTTTTTGCTTTCCTCACTCTGGTGGGGGAGCTTCAACCTATTTCCCGTGGGTAGATAAACTATCTTCTTCAATGGAACTAGTATCTATACAGCTACCCGGCAGAGAAAACAGATTTTATGAGAGATTAGTCAGCAACTTAGATGTAATCATAGCTGAGCTTTGTAAAGAGTTTGAGCAGTATAAAGAAAAGCCCTTTGTAGTTTTTGGGCACAGTTTAGGCGCTTTGCTTTGCTATGAATTTGTAAAAAGTATTCATAAGTTTTACAGTATCCTTCCGAAACATATGTTTGTTTCTGCAGCAAAAGCTCCTCATTTACCATTTAGAATGAAAAAACTTAGTCACCTCTCTAATAATGAATTAATAGAGGAAATTTCTATTTATGGAGAAATAGATCAGACTTTGAAAGAAAATATCCAAATATTAAGTATGTTTCTTCCTATCTTTAGAAGCGATTTTAGTATTGGAGAAAACTATTTTTATGAAAAAACTCTTCCCCATTCTTTTGATATTACCGCTTTTTATGGAAAAAATGACTTTACAGTAAAAGAGGAGGAAATAAAGGCATGGCAAAAACATACAACAGGACATTTTAAAGGAATTTCCTTTGAAGGAGGTCATTTTTTTATTAAGGATAAAAAGGATGAGATATTAAAAGAGATAGAAAAAGCATGTTTCTTTTGAAATGGGATTGATTTTATTTTTAAGAAAAGTCATAAAGAAAAAATATTGTGAGTATGTGTGCGTTTTTATGAAAGAAAAGTACTATTTCAAACCAAATATTCAAGCGGAACCTCTAGTCAATCTTTGGTATGCTTGGACATACCTTATTTCTCCAGCAACTGCTTCTATGGTTTTAACAAACGCCCAAAACCAGATAATGCAATCTTATATTGAACAGCCAGAATTACACGAAGACGCTGTTAAAAGGCCTGAAATGTTGGGTGGGCCATTTATAGACTTTGAAACTCGCCAAGTAAATGTCATTAAAGATTTAAAAGAAAAAACTGAAGAACAATGTAGGCATCTCTTTGATCTTGCTTCTGATATCAGGAGGCTAAAACTTATATTAAAGACAGTTGCAAATGGTCATTCTCTTGAACCAATTTATGCTATGATTCCTGCTTCATTAAAAGGATTAGTGGAACTTCTTTATGATATGGACAATAAGCCAAGCTTCAGATTCATAGAAAGTCTTCTCTACCAAAGTAATTACAATATTTCTAAGTTCGAGTCCGTTTTGCTAACAGAAATTAATTGTGACTACAGACCTTTTGCCCTCAGTACTCCCAGAATTCCAAAGTCGCATCAGATACATCTTAAAATTCCATTTTCAAGTTCTTCATATGATACGCTATTCAAAGCTAAGACATATCCTCTTTCGGAAGATGAAATAGATATTTTTCTAGCCTCTCTTCCGGAAAAAATAGATAGAGACATTTTTCTTTCTTTGTTTACTGAGAATGAACCTCTACAGAGTAAAATTAATAAGCCACAATCCGGTAATGTTAGAATACGTTACTTTGGCCATGCATGTGTTCTTATCGAATCCGATCAATGTTCAATACTCATAGATCCTGTTCTAAGCTATAAATATCAAACTGATCTTGAAAGATTTACCTATGAAGATCTACCAAAACAGATTGATTACCTTATGGTTACCCATGCTCATCTTGATCATATCTTAATAGAGCATTTAATTCAGCTTAGACACAAAGTAAAAAAAGTCATTGTTCCTAAAAGTGGTACTTGTTTTATCCAGGATCCTTCTTTGAAGCTGTTTTTTGAACATCTTGGATTTAAAGATGTTATAGAAATAGGAGATATGGAAAAAATAGAAATTCCCGGTGGAAATATAATAGGAATTCCATTTTTGGGAGAACATGGAGATCTTAATATTCAGACAAAAAAAGCACATCTCGTACAAATTAGTGGGAAAAGTATTTTATGCGCAGCAGATTCGAATAACATAAGCCATGAACTATACCAAAGGATTCAGGGAATCATTGGTGATATAGATGTAATATTTATTGGTATGGAGTGTAATGGAGCGCCACTTTCTTGGGTTTATGGATCATTATATACAGATAAGCTGCCAAGGAGTATGGACCAGTCAAGAAGATTAGATGGATCTAATTGTGAGAAAGCACTAAAACTTGTAGAATGCTTTAACTGCAAGCAGGTTTATATTTATGCCATGGGGCAAGAAACTTGGCTTAACTATGTCATGAGCGTAAAATATACTAGCGATTCAAAACCTATTATCGAATCTAACAAGCTTATTTCCGAATGTAAAAGCAGGGGAATAAAAGCAAAAAGGCTACTCAATAAAGAAGAAATAAACATATAGTTTTTAGGAGTATTATGAAACCTTTAAGACTAATAGATGCTCTTAGAAATAAAGTAAAAAACAGTCCCCAATCTAGCTTTTTGACAAATATTGAGACAGACAAAGTTTATTCCTACCAGGATTTATACGAAATGGTATCCTCTTTTTACAATCACTTTTCTGAAATGGATTTAAAAAAAGGGAGTAGAGTTATTTATCTCGCTAATAATGACTGGTATATTTTCCCTCTTATTATTTCTTTTTCTCTTTTGGATCTTACTATTATCCCCATAAATCCTGCACTACATCCAAATGATATATGTAGAATTTTTGAAGACGTCAATCCTGACCTTGTTATTAGCTTGACGAAAGATATGAATATCTATCCTACTGAAGTACCTTGGCTAGATATTTCTAAAATAAAAAACAAAAAAGACTTAAGAGAAAAAATAGCTAAAGGCCTTAGTAAAAAACCTGTTTTAGTTATGTATACATCCGGTTCATCTGGGCAATGTAAAGGAGTTATTATTTCTGAACATAATATTGTTCATGGAGCAAAAGCTATTATAGACTTTTATAAATTGTCTTCTACAGATAAACTTTTCTGTGTTCTCCCGTTGTACCACATGAATGCCATTATGGTTACAGGTATGGTTCCTCTCATTGTTGGAGCTGAGATCCTGATGTCTGATATTTTCAGTTTTACAAATGCTTCTCTATATTTAGAAAGAGTGAAAAAATACAAGCCTACTATCCTTAGCCTTATCCCATCCATACTATCTGTTTTAATAAAAACTGAAAGTGATAAAGATCTCTTATCATTGGGAGTTAATTTTAGTTTTTGTGGAGCTGCTCCGTTATCTGCCAGTTTATGGAAACAATTTGAAAAAAAATTTAATATACCTGTTTACCAAGGATATGGTCTAACTGAAACTACTTTTTGGGCAACGCTAACACCAACAGATCATACAAAAGACTACAATAGTGTTGGTATACCATACAATTGTGATCTTCAGATTAAAAAAACAAAGAAAGAAAAAGCCGGAGAAATTTTGATAGCAGGTCACTTTGTTACAAAAGGCTATCTTAACAAAAACGAAGGATTTGATAATAAGGGCTACTTTAAAACTGGAGATTTTGGATATATAGGAGATAATGGACATCTTTATATTATAGGGAGAATTAAAGATATTATTATAAAGAATGGTATTAATATTTATCCACAATCAATAGATCATGCTCTTTTAAAAAATTCTAGCATCGAAGATTGTGCAACTTTGGGTATTGATGACGACATTACAGGAGAAAAAATTTGTACGGTTTGTGTTCCTGTGGAAGGAAAAGATATTACTGAACTAGATGTCAAAACTTATGCTAAAGAAAATTTATCTTCATACATGATCCCTGATAAAGTTTTATTTATTCAAAAATTACCTCGGGGAGCTACTGGAAAAATAAGAAAAAAGGAACTAATAGAAATAGTGAAAAGTGAATTGAAGGAGAAAAGTAAAAAGTTTATATAAAGTACGAGAAATTTATTTTTTATGAATAATAAAAAAAATTTAATTTGGATAGTAAGTATTGACGAAAATCTAGAAAAAAATTACTTGCCTCTCATTTCTATTTTATCAAAAGATGAAATTCAGAGGTATAACTGCTATAAAGATAGAAAAGCTCAATACACTTTTCTTATTTCCCATATTTCTCTTCGCCTTATTTTAGGGAAATATTGTAATTTTCCCCCTAAAAAATTAGAGTTTGAAATTAAAGAGCATGGTAAACCGTATTTAAAAAGAAGAGATAAATTACAGTTTAATTTATCACATTCTATAAAAAAAGCATGTATCATTGTATCAGATACTGAAGTAGGAATAGATATAGAATGTATTAGAAATTTTAATTATGAAGAAATTATAAATTTTTTTTCTGATGATGAAAGGTTGATAATATACAAGCAACAAAATAAAAAAGAAAAACTTATAAATTTTTTTAGAATATGGACACAAAAAGAAGCTCTCTTGAAGTGTATAGGAACAGGATTAGTAGAAAATATGAAAGATATCAACCTTGGTTATGTGAATAAAGAAAAAAAAGAAAAAATATATCTGAAAACAATTTTAAGTAAGAATAAAAAATATATTTTTTCATTTAGCTATCAATCTTCAGAAAAAAAAATTTTTTGTATCAGAAAATTTAATTTAGTTAACTTTCTTTCTTTTTAATAAATTAACGATATTAGCAATAGTTCTGAAGTTATCTTCTGTTAAATCCTCCTCGCTAAAGACAATTCCAGTTTTTTTCTTAATAAAACTAATTAACATAATATAATCCATAGATTGGAGAATTCCCATAGTTATAATATCGTCATTTCTTGAAATTTCTATACCGCTAATTTCTAACAAATACTTTTTTAAGTCTTTTTCCATATTTTATACTCAACTTTAAATTATTATAGGTCTTAATACTTTTAAAAAATGTTACAATTCTATGTGAGCAGAGTTATTAAAGTATTTCAGTTTTTATTTAAATATAATATATCAGGGCGACGATAATTTATTTCTTCATTTTTATTTAATAAATTACTCATAATTCATTAATTCCAACAAGAGAATATTTAATCTTTGTACATATTCAGTTGAGTTGGGAAGATTTTTACCTTCTGATAAGAGAGCTTGATCATATACTATGTTTGCTAATCGTTCAAAACGATCATCGTTCTTTTCTTCTTTTATTCTGTTGATCAGGGGATGACTTGAATTAATTTCTAAAATCGATCTCATCCCGCTAAAACTATTATCTTCGTTTTTTGAGAAATCGGAAGGAAAATTTGCTAGTGAATCACTGACAAAACAGGCTGGAAAGCTTGTTAGTCTATGACTTGGTTGTATATCTTTAACCTTTCCTTTGAGTATATCCTTAAGTCTAATTAAGAAATTATTAAAACTATCATCAATTTTATTTTCTTCTTTTTTATTATTTTCAGTTTCTTCAACCCAGTCAAAATTAATATCACTGCTAGTAATTGATTTTAGTTTTTTTCCCTGAAATTCCCGCAGGTGCATTAAAAGCCATTCATCAATTTTATCAGTAAGTAATAAAACTTCTATATCTTTTTCTTTAAATACTTCCATATGGGGAGTATTTTTAGCAGTTTCAAGATTTTTTCCAAAAATGTAGTAAATTTCTTCTTGGTTTTTCAGTTTCCGGTCTAAATAATCTTTTAGAGATATTTCTTGGTTCTCAGCTTTAGTAGTAGAGAATCGTAAAAGTTTAGCAAGCTGTTCTCGATTGTCATAATCTTCAATAATCCCTTCTTTAAGAGTTAATCCGAACTCAGACCAGAATGTGATATATTTTTCTTTCTCCTCTTCTGCCATCTTTTCAAGAAGAGATATTATTTTCTTAGTACTAGCCCTTTTAATCGAGCTTACCAAGGAACTTGTTTGCAAGTATTCTCGTGAAATATTTAAGGGAAGATCACTTGAATCAATAATACCTCGAATAAATCGAAGATATTGAGGCAAAAACTGATTAGTTTCTTCAAGAATAAAAACATGATTGATATAAAGCTTCAACCCATGCTGTGCATCTTTTTGCCACAAATCATAGGGTGCACGAGAAGGGACATAGAATAAGCTTATATATTCCTGTTTTCCTTCAACAATATTATGAGTCCATACTAAAGGTTCAGAAAAATCATGGGATAAGTGCTTATAAAATTCTTTATATTGTTCCTCTGTAATTGTATTTTTAGGGGATCTCCAAAGGGCAGTTGCTTGATTCACTATTACTTCTTCAAATGCCTGAATTTCTTGTTCTTCATTTTTATTCTCTGTGGTTTTTTCTGTCATGTCTTCTTGACTAGTTACAACAAGAGGTTTTTCTATAACAATAGGCCAGGGAACATGGTCTGAATATTTAGTGATAATGTGCTTGATTCTTGTATGTTCTTGGAATTCTTCGTCTTCTTTCCTTAAATGCAAAACAATTTCTGTTCCGCGGTTTGGCTTTTTTATATTTTGGATAATATATTCGCCCTTTCCTAGTGATTCCCAGTAAACACCTTCAGTCTCTAGAGATCCGGCTGCTCGTGTTTTGACTATAACTTTATTAGAGACCATAAAAGCTGAGTAAAAGCCAACCCCAAACTGTCCAATAAGGTTCACATCTGATTTGCTTTTGGAAATATTTTCTAAAAATTTTTGAGTTCCTGATTTTGCAATCATGCCGAGATTTTCAATTACTTCAGTTCTGGTCATCCCGATACCATTATCAATGATTGATAAAGTTTTGCTTTCCTTATCAATTTTGATATAAATTTTTAAATTGGGGTTATTCTCATAAAGATCATTCTTCGAAAGAGCTGAAAACCGTAGTTTATCCAACGCATCCGAAGCATTAGAAATAAGTTCTCTTAAGAACACCTCCTTGTCATTATATAAGGAATGTGTAACTAAATGAAGAAGTTGATTGATTTCTGCTTGAAACTTTAGAGTTTGTTTTTGTGGCTTCATCTTCTTCTCTTCTTTTTAAATACCTAAACAAATTATAGATTTAATTTTTTGTTATTTTTATAAACTACTATCGTAGATGTCAAGTAAAATGAGTAGAATCTTAGGTTACCAAAGATTCTATGTTGATCTAATCAACATGAAACCAGCAAAAGAATATTAAAATATCCTATAAATAAAAGATAAAAAACTTCTTCCGATCTTCTTTGCATTTCAGCTGATCTAAAAACAATGATTGGAAGCACTTCTGTCTGAAAGAGGGAGGCTTTAACCAAATCAGGGAAATATTAAAGCAAATAGCAACAGAGTTTGACTTACCTTTAGTAATATTAAAAAGTGTGAAGACCAATACCCTGTGAGTTGATCTTCATTATTAAACAATAGGTTAATTTTAAATCAATCATTCAGAAAAAATTAATGCTATTATATTAATCAGTTATTTTTAGATGCATTAATTTGTCATAAGAATGATTTTCTTGGTCTGGGAAATCCGAATAAACAGCTAAATGAGAAAAAGAAGATGGCTCAGGACAAATGCCAAATCTACGTAGAAAGTCACAACAAAAGACAGATTCTTGGCAAGGAAAAGTAATTGTGTGCCATATACAGTTTACAGGGAAACAAAGAATCTTACAAAAGATTAGAAACTTATTATCTATCGAATTAATGGAAAGTTCGGAAGATTCGTTATATCTAGAAATATGTTGAGGACGGTAGTCGCAATAATCATTAAAACTTCCATCTGCGCTAGCATAAACTGAATTTATGTAAAAAGTATGCAAGAAAAAATTAATTATTGTAAGCAAGATAACCCAATTAATGCTTAGCTTTTTATTTATCTTGAAAAGTACATTATATTTACTCATAATTTTTTATACCTTCCGAGAACGTTCAATAAACTGTGTCAATTTCATCATTTACTCCTTAATATTTAGTCGATTAAGGAAGTAAATATCAAGTTGCGAAATTGTCAACTCCCAATTTTGCAACGGTCATTTCCACTTAGCTTCAATCACACTAATAGCACGAAATACCAACTTAAACAAGGCATTCTCTGACGTAAAAACACCCTTTGTTTTCGTGTATTTACGTACCTGACGATGAAACCCCTCTATCGGATTCATTGTGTAAATTAGTCGGCATATGTCTTTTGAATACTTAAAATACCTCATTAAATTATCCCAATTTGTCTGCCAAGATTTCATCACCATCGGATATTGGTGTCCCCATTTTTCATCTAATTGTAGGAGGTTATATTCTGCTAAATCTTTCGTTTCTGCCTGATAAACTGTTTTCAGATCTTGCATGAAAGCCTTTTGATTTTTACTCGCCACATGCTTAATTGAGTTACGGATTTGATGCACAATACAGAGCTGAACTTCGGTATGAGGAAAGGCCGATTGAATCGCTTCAGGGAACCCCTTTAAACCATCAACACAAGTAATGAGAATATCCTCAACCCCTCCTGCCTTTAAATCATTCAAACCCCCTAACCAAAAATGTGATCCTTCGGATTCGCAGGCGTAAAATCCTAAAATTTCCTTATGGCCGCTTTGAGTGATGCCCATAATATTATAAAGGACCTTAGTCATAACCTTGTTGTCTTGTTTGGTTTTAAAAAACATCGCATCTAAAAAGACGATGCTATAAATTGAGTCTAGGGGACGGTTACGCCATTCGGTGATTTGAGGCAACAATTTATCGGTTATCGCTGAAATCGTCGCTAGTGAAACATCAACATAGCTAATTGTGTCGTGCTATAAAATATCATTGATTACAGTTCTGTGATTTACGGGGTAAAACAAGAAGGTTATGAAATTACGAAAGAAGATGCATCGCGTTTAAGCCCGTACATGACTGAGCATCTCAAACGCTTTGGAGATTTCATCATTGATTTAGAAAAACTGCCAGAAAATGTAGAAATGATTAGAAATACACGCTTATTTTGGTAAACAAAATCGGTGTATAATTTTAAATATTTTGATAGGCGATTATCTCCCGGAGAAGTGCATAAAGTATAGTACTTTAAGGCATTTTTAATTCCTTATGATAATCCTAAGTACGAATCCTGGCTTCATACCTATATTACGCTCAATCAGTACCTTCAACCCGATCATCTCTACGACTAATCAAGCTAATTACGATCCTCTTTCCTTTTCACAAAGTATTCTTCATAAACCGGATCAAAAGGATTTTCTTTAGCAATGATCTTTATGTGTCGACGAATTTTCGTATCACATCAAATCTTGTTCAAAAATTATGATAATAATGAAAGAAAAAAAATAATTTAAAGTCATTCAATTTTAGCAACTCGACTTTTTAACGTCGTAGTTTGCGCTTGCCCCACATTTGTGATTCAGCCATGTGCAAGCTTATTTATGGCATAATTGCGTAAATGTTTATAAATTCTGCATGGCTTTCCTTGTGAATAAAATGACCCTACATCTTACATTAGCAAGATGTAGGTAAGCTCGCTTGTAACAAAAGATATGTGGATTGCACCACGGAGTTCATTTAACTAAATGATTGTTCTAAAGAAATATTCGTTTCCATTTCCTGTGTGTTTTCAGTATTAGAATTTTTTATACTGAAAAATTTTTCGTCAACTTGCCACCAACAAATTGAATATAAAATTGCTCCAATTATATTACCAAATAAGCTGGCAGCAACTATTAAATTTGGATTACAATTAAATTTTGCGGCTAATGCAGCAATTGATATAGTAACAATATCATTGGCAAAGTGAATTATAACTGGTTCTCGTATATTACCTAGTCCAAAAAAAATTGATTCAAGGGGTGCTATGTAACTACTAAGCATGGTATTACCAAAATTATATAACATGTATAATTTTGTAAGTTCTATTGTTGATTTTGATAGATCTTCTCCTCCAAAAAATTTTATAAATGAATCTGGCCATATTAACGTAGGAATAGAAGCAGTTGTTGCGAAACTTAACGACAATATTAGAGAAGATTCTGCTAGACGCTTATTATTTCTGAATGTTATTTCTTGAGTTGATTTTTTTTCTGAAAGATTTCTTGGAATATTATTGGCTATTAATTTATTTATAGGAGAATTAGAAATCCATAAAATTGAGTTTACTTGCCTAAAA
>Ga0172367_10003396_pt1 | contig 20694 bp, 23 predicted proteins | sample Lak10m_FD_114542 | JGI IMG/M metagenome (GOLD analysis project Ga0172367, IMG submission 114542) | Freshwater microbial communities from Kabuno Bay, South-Kivu, Congo - kab_022012_10m | ecosystem: Environmental > Aquatic > Freshwater > Lake | place: Democratic Republic of the Congo: South-Kivu...
TGCCCAAAGCCCATTTAGCCCTTACGACAACTCAATAAAGAGTCGCACAAGCATGACCAGTCGCCAAGCCAAGATCCAAGAAGACACCCATTTCCGGATCATGCGCATCTTGCAAGACAACCCAGACCTGACCCAGCGTGAGCTGGCCGACAAGCTCGGCATGAGCGTGGGCGGGCTGAACTACTGCCTCAAAGCGCTGATGGAAAAGGGTTTGGTGAAAATGAAAAACTTCGCCAACTCCAAGAATAAGTTTGGCTATGTTTATTTGCTCACACCAATTGGGTTGGCAGAAAAGGCTTCAATTACCAACCGGTTTCTTCAGCGAAAAATAGACGAGTATGAGGCGTTAAAAGCCGAAATCGATGCGTTGAAAAATGAACTGAACTACAACGATATGAATGCTAGCAGCAAAGTTTCGAGCTGATCTGATTTTTATTTTTTAATCAAGAATAAATCGTGAAACCACAAGACCTAAAGTTGTCAATTATTGGACTTGGCTATGTTGGCCTTCCTTTAGCCATTGAATTCGGTCGCAAACGCTCAGTTGTCGGGTTTGATATCAACCAGCGACGTGTTAATGAGCTCAAAGCCGGCAACGACTTCACCCTTGAAACCACCCAAGAAGAGCTTGCTGCCGCCAAACAACTTAATTTCACCACCAATCTGGACGACCTTCGCGGCTGCAACTGCTACATCGTAACTGTTCCCACGCCTATTGACAAACACAAGCGCCCGGACCTCATGCCGCTCATCAAGGCCAGCGAAACCGTCGGCAAGTTACTGAAAAAGGGGGATATCGTCATTTACGAATCCACCGTCTATCCCGGCTGTACCGAGGAAGACTGCGTGCCGGTCCTCGAAAACCATTCCGGCCTCAAGTTCAACCAAGACTTTTTCTGCGGCTACAGCCCTGAACGCATCAACCCCGGCGACAAAGAACACCGCGTCACCACAATAAAGAAGGTTACATCGGGTTCTACGCCCGAGATCGCCGACCTAGTGGACGCGCTCTACAACGAGATCATCACCGTAGGCACTTACAAGGCAGACAGCATCAAGGTGGCCGAGGCAGCGAAAGTGATTGAGAACACCCAACGCGACCTGAACATTGCGCTCATCAATGAACTGGCACTCATCTTCAACAAGATGGGCATCGATACCGAGGCTGTGCTGAAGGCTGCGGGCAGCAAATGGAATTTCTTGCCTTTCCGTCCGGGTCTGGTCGGCGGTCACTGCATTGGCGTTGACCCGTATTACCTCACCCACAAGGCTCAAGCGATTGGCTACCACCCGGAGATCATTCTGGCTGGCCGTCGCCTGAACGACAGCATGGGTGCTTACGTCGTCGCACAACTCGTCAAGGCCATGACCAAGAAGCGCATTCAGGTCGAGGGTGCCAAAGTATTGGTCATGGGCCTGACTTTCAAAGAAAACTGTCCCGATCTGCGCAATACTCGTGTTGTCGACATCGTCGTCGAGCTCAAAGACTACAACTGCGCGGTAGATGTTTACGACCCTTGGGTGACGCTACACGAAGCCGAGCATGAATACGGCATCACCCCCATCGACAAGCCTGACAGCGGATCTTATGACGCCATTATCCTGGCCGTCGCCCACCACCAGTTCAAAGACATGGGTGCCGCTGCTATCCGTGCTCTTGGTAAGCCGGTCTCAGTTCTTTATGACTTGAAGTATGTGCTTTCAGCACGGGAATCGGACCTGAGGCTGTAACTATGACCGCATTCGAATCGCTTAAACAACATCTCAAAATTGCACCGAAAACTTGGCTAGTTACTGGCGTCGCCGGTTTCATTGGCAGCAACTTGCTTGAGGCACTGCTTAAACTCAACCAGCGCGTTGTTGGTTTAGATAACTTTAGCACCGGTCATCAGCGCAATCTGGAAGAAGTGAAAGCGCTGGTCACGGCCGAGCAGTGGGCCTGTTTCAACTTCATCCAGGGCGACATCCGAAGTATTGACAGCTGCCATCGAGCCTGTGAAGGTGTGAACTACGTTCTCCACCAAGCCGCTCTGGGTTCCGTTCCCCGCAGCATAGAAGACCCCATCACCACCAACCAGAACAATATCGATGGGTTTCTTAACATGCTCGTCGCCGCCCGAGACGCCAAAGTGCAGCGCTTCGTTTATGCCGCAAGCAGCTCGACCTACGGGGACCACCCCGATCTACCCAAGATAGAAGACAAGATCGGCAAGCCGTTGTCACCGTATGCCGTTACCAAACTAGTCAATGAACTCTATGCTGCCGTGTTCGCCCGAACCTACGGCTTCAAAACCATCGGTCTGCGCTACTTCAATATCTTCGGTGGTCGTCAGGATCCGCACGGTGCCTACGCTGCCGTCATCCCCAAGTGGATCGCCGCCATGATCCAGAACGAGCCTGTCTACATCAATGGCGATGGCGAAACCAGTCGGGACTTCTGTTACATAGAAAATGCCATCCAAGCCAATTTGCTTGCGGCAATTACCACGAGCAATGAGTCAGTAAATCAGGTCTACAACGTCGCGGCCGGAGAACGTACCAGCCTAAATAAGCTTTACTACCACCTACGTGACGACCTCGCGTACAGCTTCGCTCATCTAAAATACGCGCAACCGCATTATCTCGATTTTCGCGCTGGTGATGTGCGCCATTCACTCGGAGATATCAGCAAAGGTGCCAGACTTCTTGGATACAAACCCACGCATCGTATCGAAGAAGGACTTAAAGAAGCGATGGCATGGTACATAAAACACTTGTCCAAATCATGACTCATTATTCTCTCTAGTGGTCTGCTTTCTAAATAACAATATCGTGTTCTGAAACTCCCCCAGCATGCCGTCAGGGATAGCCAGATGGTTGCAGCATTTCAAAAGCACTACAATAGCATATAAACAAGAACAAATATTTCAGCTAATCATTCTTTGCAGCGACTTCAGAACCTGCCTTTGGCAGTTATCTAGAGCCGGATTTCCTCAACAGTTTTTTGTCATGCAGATTTAAAAAACCTATTCCACAAGCGGTACAGAAAATCAGAACGACCTCATTAACCGCTGAGTCGAGTAGATCTAAAAACAAACAGTTCAGATAATTTATCAAGTATCCGAAACGAAAGGTTGGTTATGATAAACATTGTGATTCCAATGGCCGGAGCGGGAAGTCGTTTTGCCCGAAAAGGTTATGACAAACCAAAGCCGCTGATTGAAGTTGGAGGCGTGCCGATGATTCGCCTCGTGATCAATAATTTAAAACCAAAGTCACGTCACCGCTTCATCTTTATCTGCCAGAACGAGCATGTTAAGAAATATTCCCTGTCAGAATTTCTAACACAATGGGCTCCGGGTTCGGTAATCGTCGGTATAGATGGATTAACGGATGGAGCCGCATGCACCGTACTGGCGGCCAAGGACCACATCAATGACGACAATAGCCTGATGATTGCTAATAGTGATCAGTATATTGATGCATGTATAAATGATTATCTGCAAGCAATGGATAGTCAAATGCTCGATGGAATTATTATGACCATGAGGGCAAATGATCCGAAATGGTCTTACGTCGGACTGAATTCAGAAAATATGGTTACGACGGTCGTCGAGAAAGAAGTGATTTCAAACGAGGCCACAGTAGGAATATATAATTTTAGACGCGGCCGTGAATTCGTGACGGCGGCCGAACAAATGATAGGCCTCAACCTGAGGGTAAACAATGAGTTTTATGTAGCTCCGGTTTATAACCAGCTGATTGCCAAAGGCCATAGAGTCGGCATATATAACATTGGAGAAGAAGCCGACGGAATGTATGGGTTGGGAATTCCGGAAGATCTGGAGCTTTTCATCAGCCACCCTGTATGCAGCAAAGCAACCGAGGGCTTGATATGAAGGTAATATCCCACCGCGGTTACTGGAAGGTTTCTGTCGAAAAAAATACATCGACCGCATTTCAAAGGTCTTTTGAACTGGGATTCGGTACGGAAACCGATGTTCGTGATTGTTGCGGCGAGTTGGTTATTTCCCATGACATGCCAACCGGGGGAGAACTCAAGTTAGATGAGTTCCTTGCGATGGTGACGAACCATCCCAGTGAACCACCCCTCACGCTTGCGTTAAATGTTAAAGCAGACGGGATGGCACAAAAATTCAAAGAAAAGCTGAGCGCCTACCCGACTTTAGACTATTTTTTCTTTGATATGTCGACACCTGACATGCGTTCCTACATCAAGTTGGGTCTGCCCACCTATACCCGGATGAGCGAATACGAACGCCAGCCTATTTGGCATGACATGGCCGCGGGCGTATGGCTGGACGGATTTGATTCCGATTGGTTCGAAGACGGACTATTGCTCGACTTGCTCCAGACAAACAAGCCGGTATGTGTCGTATCTCCGGAGCTTCATGGACGCCCTCACGATGCCTTATGGCATAGGATTCTTCCTCTCAAGAGGCGAGCCAACCTAATTCTGTGCACGGATTTACCGGAGGCTGCACGCTCTTATTTCGGAGACGAAAAAGCATGAAGTCAGGAATCAAGGCCGTCCTGTTTGACATGGACGGCGTCCTTATTGAGGCCAAAGATTGGCACTACGATGCCTTGAATCGAGCGCTCGAACTCTTCGGCATGCCGATATCTCGATTTGACCATTTGTCCACATTTGACGGTCTGCCCACCAAGAAGAAACTGGAGATGCTCAGCGTGGAGAGAGATTTGCCAGTTGAACTGCACGAATTCATAAATGAGATGAAGCAAGCCTACACGATGGAGATCGTGCACACCCAATGTAAGCCGGAATTTATTCATGAATTTGCCCTTTCTTCGCTGAAAGCGGATGGATACAAAATCGCTGTTTGCTCAAATTCTGTTCGCAATTCGGTTGTTACTATGATGGAGAAATCTGGGCTGAATGGATATATTGACTACATCGTTTCAAACGAGGATGTTTCAAAAGGCAAACCGGACCCGGAAATGTATCTAAAGGCCATGGGGTTTTTTGGATTTTATCCCCATGAGTGTTTGATCCTGGAAGACAACGAGAATGGAATTCGTGCCGCTAAGGCATCTGGTGCACATTTATTAGTTGTGAAAGATACCGCCGAAACAAATATCGAAAATATTCGTCGCGCAATACGCGATTGCGACGCGCGCAGGCAATAGGGGAGAAGTATGGCTACGAATATTCTTATTCTGGCGGCGGGAAAGACTTCATTTACGGAAAGTCGCGATGAAGAATATCCCATGTGCCTGGCAGAGTTGGACGGACTGTCTTTGATTGAAAGGATCATAAGCAACACATCACGGATTTATAATCCAAGATATACATTTGCGATTCTGGATAAGGATGCCAAGCGTTTCCATCTCGACAGTGTATTTAGCATTCTCGTTGAAAACGCCCGTATCGTCAAAATTCCGGAAGGAACGAAAGGCTCGGCCTGCACTGCACTGCTTGCGGCCAGCCAACTGGAAAGGGAAATTCCTTTACTGATAATAAGTGCAAATGAGCTAGTTGATATTGATTACTCGCTGCCGATAAATGATTTTGAGTCACGTGGCAAGGATGTAGGTATGCTTATTTTCAACTCCATCCATCCTCGCTACTCATTTGTTAAATTGAATGAAGACAAGGCGGTTATGCAGGTGACCCAAAGAAACCCGATCAGCAAGCACGCAACCACTGGAATATTCTGGTTTAAGCGAACGGGGGATTTCATTGAGGCGGCCATGTCGTCCATAAAAAAGGGAGCGGAAGTAGAAGGCAGTTACTATGTCGCACCCACCATTAATGAGCTTATATTGAGGCAGCGCCCTGTAGGGGTTTATGAGATTGAAGGAGCGGCCTACAAACCGCTTAAGACCGAAAAGCAACTCAGCATTTTTGAAAGCGGAGGTATGACGTGAGGCACGCAAATCTGAGCCAGATGATCAAGGGTTGGTTTGTTGGTGGATTCAGTCCGTCGGTTTTCAGCAGCACGGATTGTGAGGTTGCAGTCAAGCGTTATAAGGCCGGCGATGCTGAGGAAAAGCATTTCCATAAAATCGCAACGGAGATAACCGTGGTGATTTCCGGGCGGATCAGAATGGCGAATAGAATTTGGGGGGAGGGGGATATCGTCGTTCTGGAACCTGGCGAGGCAACAGATTTCGAAGCCCTAACAGACTGCGTGAGCGTGGTTGTGAAATTGCCCGGAGCTTCGAACGACAAGTATTTAGTTGCTGAATGAATAAAGTCTATTTCCCAATTTTCTATCTAAAAATTGTTATCGTCTAATATTCGAAGGACTCGACATGAAAGCCGTCATTCTCGCCGGTGGTCTTGGCACCCGTATTTCCGAGGAAACGCATCTCAAACCCAAGCCCATGATCGAAATTGGTGGCCGACCGATGCTGTGGCACATCATGAAGATCTATTCCTCGCATGGCGTGAATGACTTCATCATCTGCTGCGGCTACAAGGGGTATGTCATCAAGGAGTACTTCGCCAACTATTTCCTGCACATGTCCGATGTGACCTTCGACATGACCAACAACACCATGGCGGTGCATCAGCAAAATGCCGAACCCTGGAAGGTCACCTTGGTGGATACTGGCGACGACACGCTCACCGGCGGTCGTCTGAAGCGCGTGGCCGATTACATCAAAGACGAAGAGGCATTCTGCTTCACCTATGGCGATGGCGTCAGTGATGTGGATATCGGTGCCACCATCCGCTTTCATCAGCAACACGGCAAGCTGGCCACCGTCACCGCCGTTCAGCCGCCGGGTCGTTACGGTGCGCTAGAACGCTCCGGTGATCAAGTGACCGGCTTTGTCGAAAAACCCCGCGGCGATGGTGGACTGATCAACGGTGGCTTTTTTGTGTTGTCACCTAAATGTTTAGATTTGATCGATGGCGACCAAAGCAGTTGGGAAGGCGCGCCGTTGACGCAATTGGTCAAGACGAATCAGATGATGGCGTTCGAACATCGTGGTTTCTGGCAGCCAATGGACACCTTGCGCGACAAAAACTTGTTGGAAGACTTGTGGGATTCTGGCAAGGCACCCTGGAAGATCTGGAAATGAACCCCGACTTTTGGCGAAATCGCTCGGTTTTTCTCACCGGCCACACGGGCTTTAAAGGTGGTTGGATCGCGCTTTGGCTGAGTCAGTTAGGCGCCAAGGTTCACGGCTATGCGCTTGCACCGCCCACCGCACCCAACTTTTACACTGCAACCCAACTGCAAAAGCGTCTTCAGACCTCGACCATCGCCGACATCAGGGATCTGCCAAAACTGGCAGCGGCGATGCAAGCCGCGCAGCCTTCCATCGTCATCCATATGGCCGCACAACCTTTGGTGCGGGAGTCTTACAACACGCCGGTCGACACTTTCGCCACCAATGTGATTGGTACGGTCAATGTGCTGGAAGCCGCGCGTCAAGCAGAAACCGTGCAAGCCATTGTCAACATCACCACCGACAAGTGCTATGAAAATCAGGAATGGCTCTGGCCTTATCGGGAGAATGACCGCCTAGGTGGGCACGACCCGTATTCCAGCAGCAAGGCTTGCGCCGAGATTGCCGCCGCCGCGTATCGCAACACGTTTCTTGCCAAAGCCGGAATCCAACTCGCCAGTGTGCGTGCAGGTAATGTCATTGGCGGTGGTGATTGGGCAACCGATCGGCTGATCCCCGATTTCCTGCGAGCGATAGATGCTAACGAAACGCTGCGCATCCGTTCCCCCAATGCTGTACGGCCTTGGCAGCATGTGTTGGAGCCGCTTTCTGGCTATCTGATGCTGGCCGAGAGATTGGTAACCGATGGCGCCGAATTCGCTGAAGCATGGAACTTCGGACCCGAAGAATTCGATGCCAAGCCTGTATCTTGGATTGTGGAGCGGCTTTGCCAAAAGCTCCCGCATGCGCGTTGGGAACTGGAAGGAGTGCCACAACCGCACGAAGCCGGATTATTGAAACTGGACAGCGCCAAAGCCAAAAATAGACTCGGTTGGGCGCCACGCTGGTCACTGGAAACCGCACTCGATAAAACAGTTGAGTGGCACCAGGCATGGAAAGACGGTCAGTCAATGGCGGAAACATCCATCCAGCAAATTGAACAGTATCAAGCCGCATGAGCCGCTTTGGTTTACATTCAACGCCGATCCATGGCCTGCAAGTCATCGAGCGCCAGCCCATCGGCGATGCGCGTGGATACCTTGAGCGGCTTTTTTGCCAAGAAACACTTAGCTCGCTTCTGCAAGGTAAAACCATACGTCAGATCAATCGCACACTGACGCAAAACAAGGGAACGGTGCGCGGTCTGCACTTTCAGTACCCTCCCCATGCAGAAACCAAAATCGTGTCCTGCATAAAAGGGCAAGTCTGGGATGTGGCTGTTGATCTGCGCCAAGGTTCATCGACTTTCTTGCATCATCACGCTGTTTTGCTCAGCGAAGATAACCACCAGAGTTATCTGATCCCAGAAGGTTTCGCGCATGGTTTTCAGACGCTCACCCCCGGTTGTGAAATGCTGTATTTCCACACTGCCGACTACAAGGCCGACGCCGAAGGCGCGCTGAATGCGTGTGACCCACGACTTGCAATCAACTGGCCACAAACCATATCAGATCGCTCTGAGCGCGATAAGAACCACGCCATGTTGACGGATGATTTTCACGGAATGGATTTATGAACTGCCGCCACTGCGGAACGCCGCTGCAACACACTTTTCTGGATCTGGGTTTTGCCCCACCTTCAAATGCCTACCTCAGCAAAGAGGCGCTCACACGCCCCGAGCTGTATTTCCCGCTCAAGATCAAAGTCTGTGATCACTGCTGGTTGGTGCAAACCGAAGACTACGCCGAGGCCGATGCGCTGTTTACCTCAGAATATGCCTACTTCTCTAGCACCTCTAGCGGCTGGCTCGCACATGCCAAAGGCTATGCCGAAAAGATGATTACAGAGCTGGGTCTAACCCCTACCAGCCATGTGATCGAAGTGGCTTCGAACGACGGTTATCTGCTCAAAAACTTTGTTGAAGCCGGAATTCCTTGCCTGGGCATTGAGCCAACCGACAGCACCGCCGATGCAGCCGAACAACTCGGTATTCCGGTGTTGCGCCAATTTTTTGGTGAAGCCCTCGGAAAACAACTGGCCCATGATAGTAAACAAGCCGACCTCATCGCCGGCAACAATGTGTACGCCCATGTGCCGGACATCAACGACTTCACCAAAGGCTTGAAGGCGGCATTAAAGCCGGGTGGCACTATCACGTTGGAGTTTCCGCATTTGATGCGCCTGATCGAGCAGGCGCAGTTCGATACGGTTTATCACGAACATTTTTCCTATCTATCTCTGTACACCGTAAGCCGAATTTTTGCAGCGGCTGGGCTGCGCATCTGGAATGTGGAGGAACTACCTACCCACGGTGGCAGTTTGCGTGTGTACGGATGTCATGCAGACGACCCGCGCGACACGCAGCAGTTTGTTGATGTGTTGTTGCAAGAAGAAGCCAATCGCGGACTGCAGCAACTGCAAACCTATATGGAGTTCCAGCCGCGAGCTGACAAAATCAAGAATGACCTGCTCGCTTTCCTGATTGAACAAAAACGCCAGGGCAAAACCGTGGCAGCCTATGGAGCGGCTGCGAAAGGCAATACACTCCTCAACTACGCGGGCGTAAAACCTGACCTGCTGCCGTTCGTGTGCGATGCCGCGAAAGCCAAGCAAGGGCAATTCATGCCCGGCAGTCATATTCCCATATTGGCTCCCCAAGCCATTCAGCAAGCGAAGCCGGACTTCGTCTTGATTCTTCCGTGGAACATCGCAGATGAAGTGATGAAACAAAACACCTTTATCCGAGAATGGGGTGGGAAGTTTGTTACATCGATTCCGGAGTTGATTATTCAATGAAACCCCGCATCCTGTACACCAAGCCTTCAATCACAGAGCTCGAGGTCCGTTACGCTACGGATGCTGCCGCTAATGGGTGGGGGGATCAGTGCTATGCCTACATCAATCGTTTTGAAGAGCTCTTCAAACAACACCTAGGCGTGCAATACGCCATTGCCACCTCAAGCTGCACGGGCGCGCTGCATATGGGCATGGCCGCACTTGGTATTGGCCCTGGCGATGAAGTGATCATGGCCGATACCAATTGGATTGCAACCGCCTCATCTATTGTTCATCTTGGGGCAAAACCGGTTTTTGTCGACATCCTTTCCGATTCATGGTGTATCGATCCAGACAAAGCCGAAGCTGCCATTACCCCTCGCACCAAAGCGATTGTGGCCGTGCATCTTTACGGCAACCTATGTGATATGGATCGCTTGCTGGCGATCGGCGAAAAGTACGGCATTCCCGTGATCGAAGATGCTGCCGAAGCCATTGGTTCCGTTTGGCATGGCAAGCGTGCCGGTTCGATGGGCGCGTTCGGCGCGTTTTCATTTCATGGTACGAAAACGCTAACGACCGGCGAAGGTGGCATGTTCGTCACCAATGATGCTGACTTATTTGAGCGCGTGCTCACACTGAGCAACCATGGCAGAGCGCGAGGACAGACCAAGCAGTTCTGGCCCGACATGGTTGGCTTTAAATACAAGATGTCGAATATTCAGGCTGCGATAGGGTGTGCGCAGATGGAGCGGATTGAAGAGCTGACACAGAGAAAGCGCGAGATCTTTGCGGCATATCGGAAACAGCTTGAGACATTGCCGGGCGTGAGCATGAATCCAGAACCTGAAGGTACCGTCAACGGCGCATGGATGCCGACGGTAGTATTCGCTGAGGATACTGGAATTACGCGGGAGAAGTTTCAAGCAGCTTTCGCAGTTGAGAATGTTGATGCACGCGTGTTTTTCTGGCCTTTATCGAGCTTGCCGATGTTTGAGCCTGTTAAATCAAACACGAAGGCATGGGAAATACCGAACAGAGCGATTAATTTACCGAGCTACCATGACATTGGCCTGGACGATATCGATCGTGTTGTGATGGTCATAAACAGAATAAAGAGCTGATCGTGTCCAGCCCTGCCGAAATCGTATCTAAAACTCTCACCAAGGAGTTACTGGTGGACTTGCTCACTAGGTTCAGCGACAACATATTGTTGCGTGATCCGAATGGGTATGTCATTCGTTATGGTGATGTCTTAGAACTCGCCCAAAGCCCGGAGTTCCAGGCGACCCAACGGCGCTTAATTATTTGTGGAATTCACAACGACATAAGGGGGCTTGTGGGTTACCTAGCCCTGCTGGCTGCCAATGCGGTACCTATGATGGTCAGTCCTACAATTTCCGCAATAGCGCTGAATACTTTGATCGAAGCTTACCGGCCTGACTACCTTTGGCTGCCAAAGCAGGACGCAAAAAGGCACGCGGACCAAGACGGTTACAAACTCACTGGCTTGGACAGCAGCACCGAGATGCCGCCCCTTCACGAGGATCTTGCCTTGTTGCTCGGCACCTCTGGCAGCACTGGAAGCTGTAAGTACGTCCGTCTTTCCCATCAGAACATCTGGAGCAATGCGTCTGCCATCGCAGAGTATTTGTCTCTGAATGCAGATGAACTACCAATAACCACGTTGCCAGCGAGCTATTCCTATGGTTTGTCTGTCATTCACAGCCACCTGTGGGTTGGTGCTGGTTTGGCTGTCACCAATAAGACCTTCTTCGATCGCGAATTCTGGGATTTTTTGCGTGAGGTGAAAGCAACAAGCCTGGCAGGCGTTCCTTATCACTATGAAATCCTCAAAAAGCTTCGATTCATGAAAATGGAGTTAACGCATCTTCGCACCTTGACACAAGCTGGTGGTCGTATGAATCCAGATCTCACTCAGGAGTACGCCAGCCATTGTCAGAATGAAGGTATGCGCTTTTTCACCATGTACGGTCAAACGGAAGCGTCTCCGCGCATCTCATATGTTCCGGCAGAGCAAGCGTTTTCAAAAGCGGGCTCAATTGGTTTACCCATTCCTGGTGGCACACTGGAATTACAATCGGAAACCGGAGATCTACTAACCGATGCTCATGTCGCAGGGGAATTAGTCTATCGCGGCCCGAATGTCTGCCTAGGTTATGCGGAATGCCGTGCTGACCTTTCACTCGGGGACATGAACGCTGGTGTCCTTTACACGGGCGACCTCGCAGAGCGGGATGATGATGGCTACTATCGGATCGTTGGACGTAAAAAACGATTCATTAAGCTTTTTGGTAACCGTATTAATCTACAGGACGTGGAGCAGCTACTTTCGGGTTCCGTCTCGGAAGTTGCGTGCTCTGGGCGTGATGACGTACTGGAGATTTACATTGAAGTTGGCAGAAAAAATCAAGCGCCAGAAATCAAACAAGCAGTGATGGTCAGCTTGGGGGTTGCAGCACAGGGCGTCACGGTATACGAAGTTGAAAAGCTCCCTCGCAATGAATCGGGCAAGGTGCGATATGCTGAACTGCATCCCGAGAAAGCGCGTCGGATCGCATGATGCCTTCGCCAGGCTTTCTTCATTGGCTGGAGTACGAGCCCTACGGTCTGAGTTCGTCGCGCAAGCAAGTGGTCATGCTGGAAGCGATGCATCAGTTGACCCAATGGCACACGAAACAATGTGCAGATTATAGGAAGGTTATGGAGGCTCTGAACGTAGTTCCTGATTGTTTGGAACGTCTTGAGGATGTGCCTTATTTGCCCGTTCGGCTTTTCAAAGAGTTCGAGCTTTTGAGTATCCCTCGTAATGAGGTCTTCAAGACGATGACCTCATCCGGCACCAGTGGTCAGCAGGTTTCGAAGATTTATCTCGATAAAGCAACGGCGTCTCTACAAACCAAAGTATTGTCCCGCTTGATGGCGGATCTTTTGGGGAAAAAGCGCGTCCCCATGCTGGTGATCGACTCTCCTTCCGTGATCAAAGACCGCCAGGCTTTTTCTGCGCGGGGGGCTGGTATTCTCGGTTTCTCGATGTTCGGTCAAGATGTTACGTACGCGCTAGATAGCGACATGCAACTGGATATCCGTGCGTTGGGTTCGTTTTTAGAGCGTCATCCTGAGGGCCCTATCTTCCTTTTCGGTTTTACCTTCATGATCTGGCAGTATTTTGTGCAGTCATTATTGAAGATCGGTTCACGAATACCGCTGGATCGTGGCATCCTGCTGCATGGCGGCGGTTGGAAAAAGCTACAGGACCAAGCGGTCGATAACAATCAGTTCAGGCAGACTTTGCAAGAGATTGCTGGCCTGACCCGGGTGGTCAACTATTATGGGATGGTCGAGCAGACTGGGTCGCTATATATGGAATGTGAGCAGGGACATCTGCACGCGCCGGTTTTTTCCGAAGTCATCGTCCGTCGCTTCGTGGATTTCGCACCTGCGGCATTTGGTGAGGAAGGGGTGATAGAAGTGCTCTCCATTTTGCCGGGTAGTTACCCCGGTCATGCATTACTTACCGAAGACCGCGGCACGATCCTCGGCGAAGACGATTGTCCCTGTGGCAGATTAGGAAAATATTTTCATGTTCATGGTCGTCTGGCCCAGGCCGAAGTACGCGGATGCAGTGATACGCATGAAACACCTCGTTGACCCCTCCGTCCGCGTCGTTGCTGGCAGCGCCCTTGCCGACCTGCAGTGCAAGGCGAGGGAGCCTTACGCCCCCGAGGTTGTGGAGTTTTTGACCACATGGTCTAAGCGCTTGTTTGCTCGAACAGACATAAGATCCTACCCAGACGTCGCCAGTTTTGCCTATTGGTGCCGCCCTGCAAATCTGGCCAAACTTCAACGAGAACTTGGCAATGACTCTCTTCGCCTAGGCCGAGGATTGGCGCTGCACATTGCTCCGGCCAATGTTCCAGTTAACTTTGCCTATTCTTTCGCGTTCGGATTGCTCGCGGGTAATGCAAACATAGTCCGGGTACCCGAGAGTCTTCCCGCTCAAGCCGACGCCCTCTGCGCGGTCGCAAATGAACTCTTATCGGAGGCGGATTTTGGGCGCATCGCTTCTATGAACACATTAATAAGCTATCCGCGAGAGGACGCCATCACGCAGCGCTTGTCCGCAGTAGCCGATGTGCGTCTGCTCTGGGGCGGTGATCAAACCATACACCACCTGCGGCGCATGCCCGCATCGCCGCGCTGCGTGGACATCGCGTTCGCCGATCGTTATTCGCTCTGCCTGATGTCGGCGCCCGCGATATTGGCTGCAGAGAGTAAATCGCTGAAGGCTTTGAGCACCGGGTTCTTCAACGACGTATTTCTGCTGGATCAGAACGCCTGCTCTTCACCACACCTAGTTCTCTGGCAAGGGACGGTGAAGGAAGTCGCAACAGCGCAAGCACGCTTCTGGGGCGCCATTCAAGTCTTGCTTAATTCCAAGGGACAGTCGCCAGGCATCCATGCCGTAGACAAATACATCCACCTTTGTCGCACGGCTATTCAACTCGAAGGCGTTAGGGCGGCTCCTACATTGGATAACCGGGTGACTCGCGTTTTCCTCGATCAATTGCCGGAGAACATCGCAGAACACCGGGGTCGTTACGGCTTTTTCTTTGAAACCATTGATAACGATCTCACGCAGTTGTCGCGCATCGTCAATACGCGGTTCCAGACCTTGACATGCTTCGGTGTAGATACACACGCGCTTGCGCAGACGGTTGTTGCCAATGGTCTGTCAGGTATCGACCGTATCGTCCCCGTCGGAAAGGCCCTGGACATAGGAGTGATCTGGGACGGATATGATCTCATCCGGACCATGTCACGCATCGTCGCCATTCAATAACTTTTTAATGAGGAATCACAATTGAGTAATCGTGAAAAATATGTCGCCGCATTCACTAGCACGTTCCTGGTCGATGAGTCAGTGCTCCCTAATCTCAAATATCAGGATATTGCCGCGTGGGACAGTGTTGGCCATATGGCCTTGATGACGGCTCTGGAGGAGACGTTTGGTATCGAGATGGATATTGATGACATTATTGAATTTTCTAGCTTTGAATATGGCTTTACGATTTTAGAAAAATACAACATCAAAATAGATTAACGCCATGACAAATAATCAAGAACCAGCCATGGATATAAAAGCTATTATCAAACACCAGCGTAATCGTTACCCTGTTTTATTGATCGATAAGATAGTTGATTTAGTGCCTGGAGAGCGAGCTACGGGAATCAAATGCTTTACTTATAACGAATGGTTTTTCCCTGGCCATTTTGATGACGAACCCAACGTACCGGGTTTCGTACAAATCGAAAGCCTTGTTCAGACCTTCATCCTGACTTTTCTGTGTAAGCCGGAATACGCCGGGATGAAGACCAATTTCGTCTCCATCAACAATATTCGATTCAAAAAGAAAATCGAGCCCGGTGAAGTACTCCGCATCGAGGCTACGCTCAAGACGTTCAAGCGTGGGATCGCCATTGGCTCGGCTGAGAGTTTCGTCGACGGCGAACCGGCATGCAGTGCCGAGTTTGTCGTCGCAGTGCCGGATATCCTCGATCAATTTAAGCCAAAAGCGTAAGAGCAAGGATTCATCGTTATGCGTATCGCAGACTATATTATGCAGCGACTTGTAGAAGCAGGCGTAAGCCATGTCTTTCAGGTCACTGGTCGTGGTTCATTATTCTTGAGCGATGCGCTAGCGAAGAACACTAGCTTGAAGGCGGTATCGCTTCACCACGAGCAATCCTGTGCTTTCGCGGCAGTGGCATATGCAGAAAAGCGGCGGAGCCTTGGCGCGTGCTTAGTATCGACCGGCTGCGCATCGACCAATACCATGACGGGCGTGCTTACCGCCTGGCAGGACGGCATTCCCTGCTTTTTCATTTCTGGTCAAAACATTCTGCGTGAAACGACGCGCCATACCGGTATCGCGCTTCGCACCTATGGCCAGCAGGAAGCCGACATCGTCGGTCTTGTCAGCCCCATCACCAAATTCGCCCACATGTTGATGGCCCCGCAGGACATCGTGGAGGTGATGGATAAAGCCCTTAAAGCCGCCCTGACTGGGCGGAAAGGTCCAGTCTGGCTCGATGTGCCTCTTGACCTACAAAGCGCCCTGATTGATCCGGATACCCTGCGGCATGCGGAGCCAGGCGGAATAACTGCCCCTACCTTGACCGATGAGGTCGTAGCGCTAATTGCCGACGAACTGCGGCAGGCGCAGCGCCCTGTGTTGCTGATCGGCAAAGGCGTGCGCTCTGCGGGTGCTGATGCGTTGTTGCGCAGGTTTGTCTTAGAGTGGAATATTCCGCTCACTTTTGCCGCTTCGGCGCCCGACACCTATGGCGCAGCCAACCAACTCTCGATCGGTTCCGTGGGCGCTATGGGTTGCTCGCGCGCTGGCAACTTTGCGGTGCAGAACTCCGACTATGTGCTTGTGCTTGGCTCGCGGCTCACGGCCTTGACGACTGGTACCGATTACTGCAAGTTCGCGCGGCATGCACAGGTCACTGTGGTTGATATCGACCCCGTCGAACACAGCAAAGAAGGTATCCGTATCGACCGCCTAGTGACTGCTGATTTGCACGCGTTTCTCGATGCACTGGTACAGCAGCCGGTCAAGCGGGTATCCCAGGCGTGGGTCGAAAAATGCCTGCATTGGAAGAGCCTTTTTGCCCAGATTGAGCCTGACTTTGATTCCCCAGATGTTGTAGATCTTTACCAGTTGGCCGACAGGCTCAGCGATCTAATGCCGGCCGGGTGCACCCTGGTGACCGACTCGGGCCTGGCGGAAGTCATTCTGCCCAGCAACCTCCGTTTTAAGGAGGGCATGGACTGCATCCATCCGGCTTCCCAAGGTGCCATGGGTTTTGCGTTGCCGGCCGCCATTGGCGCCCAGCATGCTACGGATGGCACCGTGCTGGCGGTGATTGGCGATGGCTCGGTTATGATGAATCTGCAGGAGCTGGAAAGTATTCGCTATCACCGCCTGCCTATCAAACTGATCGTGATCAATAATAACGTCTACTCCATCATTCGTCGGCGGCAGCGCGACCTGTTCCGCAAGCGTACGATCGGCACTGATCCGCAGAACGGCGTGAGTTGCCCGGATTTTTCCAAGGTCGCGGAGTGCTTCAGACTGCATTATCAGCGAATTGAAACTGTAGCTTTGCTCGACGAGGGGTTGAAAGCGCTGCTCACGTATCCGGGTCCCGTACTTTGCGAAATCATGGGCCGTGAAGACCAAGGCTATATCGAAGTCGGACAGACGCGCAGTTCGGTCGACCGCAGGCTGGTCCGGAGGCCCTTGGAAGATCAAGAACCCTTCCTTTCGCGCGATATTTTCTTGCGCGAGATGATCATCGACCCAATTGACCAATAAGGATTCCTATGTCATTCATCACACTACGTAATGGCCGCCGCATAGGCGACTATTTCAAGCCATACATTGTTGCAGAGCTCAATACCAGCCATTTTGGCAATATAGAGATTGCGAAATCGATGATCGACCAGGCTAAAGCCGCTGGATGTGATTGCGTCAAGTTTCAGTCGTGGAGTGCGGACACGCTATATTGCGAGAGCTACTACGAAGAAAACAAAATGGCAAAGCGAGTAGTTACAAAATTTTCTCTTTCAGATGCTCAGCTAAATGAATTGGCGGAATATGCAACGGAAAAAAAAGTCGATTTTGCCTCGACGCCGTACTCAATCGAAGAGGCAAGATTTCTCGTAGAAAAGTGCAACGTTCCATTCGTAAAAATCGCTTCGATGGAACTCAACAATACACCATACCTGACTGAACTCGCACGCTTGGATGTGCCGCTAGTTCTGTCCACAGGAATGGGAACGACAGAAGAGATCATCAGCGCAGTAGAAGCCATTCGGTGCACCGGCAATGAAAACATAGTGATCTTGCACTGCACCTCCGTGTACCCGTCACCGCCAAGCATCATCCGACTGCAAAACATCGTGGGATTGAGGACCGAGTTTCCGCAGTATCCCATCGGCTACTCGGACCATAGCCTAGGAATCGAGATTCCGGCGGCATCCGTAGCGCTGGGTGCGTGTCTGATCGAAAAGCATTTCACCCTGGACAGTTCGCGCATCGGTATGGACAACCAGATGGCTACCGAGCCTGAGGAAATGCGCGCAATGATTGCTGCTTGCAATAAAGTATATGAATCGATGGGCGGGCTTGATCGACTGCTAAGTCAAGAGGAGAAAGAGCAGTCTTCAAAAATGAGAAGGAGCATGATTGCGCGAAACGATATAACTTCTGGACAAGCTCTGGATCATAAAGATATCGAGTACAAGAGGCCGGGCCTTGGTATTCCTCCATCGGAGACGTCTTTATATATAGGAAAAAAATTGACCCGGTCAATCTCTGCTGGGAACATTATTTACTCGTCTGATTTCGAGTGAATTAATTGCAATACTTGCTTGTGCATGGTCTTGGTGTCTCATCAAATATATGGGATGGGCTCGCACCTCTTCTTGATGGGAAAGTTATTACCAAAGATTTGCCCGGCCACGGTAATTCTCAAAGCCGAAGGTATGACTGGGATGGTCTTTGGTTAGATATATCGGACTCTATTGCAGCGGACGAATGGGAAAAGACGGTTGTTGTTTTGCATTCGTTCTCTGCGGCTTTACTCCCAGAGATTGTTAAAACAGGTGTGCGCCCGGCTTATGTAATCTGTTTAGAGGGCATCCTGCATTATCAAGATATTTATTGGTCTAATGACATTGCATTAAAGAGTGAAAAAGAATATGAAATTTGGCTTAAACGGTTTAGATCAGTTTCATACATGGCATTGAAGTCTCAGCTTGTTGCTAGGCCGAGCAGATTCGATATTATGAAATGGAGCAATTCGTTTAGAGAAGTAAATGAAATCGCTCTTAGAACTATAGCTGTAAATTTAAGAGAGCGTCTTTTAAAAGACGAGCTTAAGCGCTCTTTCGGTAAGGTCGGCTCTATAGTCAAGTATGTCAAGGGTGAGAAAAGTAAAGTGATCGTGACTGATTTCTTGAAGGAAGTTGGAGTAGAAGATTACTGGGTTATACCAAATGCCGGTCATTTTCCAATGATAGATGATCCTTTTTTGTTAAGTAGAATATTGAATAAATTAAATGATTAGTGATCCAAAAAAATACATTAGATCTGTGCACGAAGAAAAAGTTGAGCTTGTGCTTGAGTTTTTCGATGAGTGCAACGACCTAGTTGGGTACTTAACGCCTATTACCAAGAGTAGACTAGATGACGACGACTTAATTGAGCTACTTACTGTCTGGCGTAATGATAACATGAACAGTTTTCTAACAAAGTTTGTTGCGACACCCGAAAGAACACGACAATGGCTTAAGGATGTTTTGCTTTCATCTGGTACGCAGATGCTTTTTTTGGTTTCTGATTTGGATGATAATTTGGTTGGTCACTTTGGTTTTAAGGATCTTACTCAAGAAAATGTTCTTTTGGATAATGCAATCAAGGCGATGCGGTCGAAAAACCCAAAACTTATGGTTTATGCAGGTCGTCGAATAATACAGTGGTTGTTTGACAACACATCAATCAATTATGTAAGGGGGGAGGTGTTTTCAGACAATGCAGTTGCATTAATGATGAATAAACAGTTGGGTTTTATTCATAAAGAAAAGCATTCTCTGGTAAAGATAGTTAATAAAAATAACGAAGTAATGTGGAGAAAATCTGATCGAAATGAAGAAAACTGTAAACGATTTCTTCATGAAATCGTGATAAATAGGCATGATTGGTCGGACATTTCTATTTCAAGTCATTAACAAGGAATTAATATGGATCCGATTTCGGATTTTGGGAAACAGAGCAAAGAAAACATCAAGCAGCTAGCAACCGATCACGCCCTACAGGCTTTATCAAGACAGTGGTTAGAAGACGTTGCAAAGCATAAGTATTCATACAACTTTTGGTGGTTGGGTCGTCCAGCTATCCAGCTGCCGAATGATGTCTGGGCCATGCAGGAGTTGATCTGGGAAATCAAGCCCGATCTGATCATCGAAACCGGCATTGCGCACGGTGGCTCGCTGATCATGAGTGCATCTATGTTGGCTCTCTTGGATATGTGTGATGCGATTGAGTCGGGCGCAACGCTGAATCCACGCGAGTCCACGCGCAAGGTGCTGGGCATTGACATTGATATCCGTGCCCACAACCGCGAGGCTATTGAGGCGCATCCCATGGCGTCGCGCATTCAGATGATTCAGGGTTCGAGCATCGCGCCCGAGGTTGTGGAGCAGGTGCGGCAGGTGGCGAAGGGCTATGAACGCATTCTGGTGTGCCTGGATTCCAACCACACGCACGCGCATGTGCTGGCGGAGTTGCAGGCCTATGCGCCGCTGACCAGCGTCGGCAGTTATTGTGTGGTGTTCGATACCATTGTTGAGGACATGCCTGCCGATATGTTCCCCGACCGCCCCTGGGGCCCAGGCGACAACCCGAAAACCGCCGTGTGGGAATACCTGAAAACCCACCCCGAGTTCGAGATCGACAAAAGCATTCAGCACAAACTGCTGATTACCGTCGCGCCTGACGGCTATCTGAAGCGGGTTGGATAAAGAGTTGAGCCATCTATTGCGCAGGGCGAGTCAGCTACATCGCCATATGCGTTGTGACGCTTTGGTGGGATAGTGAGTGCTTAAACGCAACCTCATCGCCAACTACCTGGGCCAGGGCTGGACCGCCCTCATGGGCCTGGCCTTCATCCCCCTGTATATCAAATACCTGGGCATCGAAGCCTATGGCCTGATCGGCCTGTTTGCGGTGTTGCAAGCTTGGCTAA
>Ga0172367_10003400_pt1 | contig 20687 bp, 23 predicted proteins | sample Lak10m_FD_114542 | JGI IMG/M metagenome (GOLD analysis project Ga0172367, IMG submission 114542) | Freshwater microbial communities from Kabuno Bay, South-Kivu, Congo - kab_022012_10m | ecosystem: Environmental > Aquatic > Freshwater > Lake | place: Democratic Republic of the Congo: South-Kivu...
AGGCAAAGGTCAGCCCCGCTTCCCAAGCTTGCGCGGCCCGGATCGCCTTGGGGATCGAGATCTGGAACTTCGAGGACAGGGTAGCAGTCTCGGACATGATCATACGTCTCCTTGATCGATGCAGATAACGTAAGACAAACACCCCCGAATATCAAGGATGCTGACCCATGGCCGAAAAGCGTGTCTCAGTCCGGCTGGTCGCCGAAGGCGGCCGTCAGGTCCGGGCCGAGTTGGAAGGGATCGGCGAGGCGGGCACGCGCGGATTTGGCCGCTTGTCCTCCGAGATGGAACTGGCCAATGCCAGGCTTGGCAGCTTCGCCCGCAAGGCAGGGATTGCGCTTGCGGCAGTGACGGCCGCCGCAGCCGCTGCGGGCGTGGCGATGGTCCGCTCGGGCCTCGACGTGATCGGCGCGCAGACGGACATGGCAGCCTCGCTCAGGACCACGGTCGAAAGCCTGCAGGTGCTGACATGGGCCGGGGAACTGGCGGGCGTGTCGATGGGCGAGATCGAACAGGCCATGAAGAAGCTGACCACCCGGTTGTCGGAAGCCGCCGCAGGATCCGGATCGGCCGTCGGCGCACTGGAGCGGTTGAACCTTTCAGCCGCAGACCTGCAGGCCCTTCCACTCGACCAGCGCATCGTCGCCATTCAGGAAGCTCTGAACCGCTTTGTGCCAGAAGCGGAACGGGCTGCCGTAGCCTCTGATTTGTTCGGTGACAAGGCGGCGCTGGCCTTTCTGAGGATTGACCCAGCCACCCTGCGCGAAGCAGCGCAGGATGTGCGCGATTTCGGGGTGGCGGTCAGTGCGGCCGACGCGGCCCAGATCGAACGCACTGGCGATGCCATCGCCAAGCTGAGCCTGATCTGGCTTGGCCTGACCAACCGCCTGACCGCCGCCGTCGCCCCGGCGCTGGAAACGGTGGCGAACGCGCTGGCCGACATGGCGCGTGGCACCGGGCCCATCGGCGGCGCGATCACCGCGGTCTTCGACAACCTCGCACGGCTTTCCACCTATGCGGCGACCTTCGCCGCCTTCATGGCCGGTCGCTGGGTGGCCGGGCTGGCCGCTGCCGCCCTTTCGGTGCGCGGCCTCGCCACGGCGCTGGTCTTCCTGCGCGGGGCGCTGATCCGCACCGGCATTGGCGCGCTGATCGTTGGCGCGGGGGAACTGGTCTATCAGTTCTCGCAACTTGTCACCCGTGTCGGCGGCGTGGGCGAGGCCTTTCGGCTGCTGGGCGACCTGGCGTCCGAAGTCTGGTCGCGCATCGGCCTCGCGCTCGACGCAGCCTTTGCCAACATGGCTGCGGGCTGGGAGGGGCTGAAAGCTGCCGGGCTCTCGGCGCTCGAAGGCACTATCGCGGGCGTGGTCAGCTTTGGCGACCGGACGGCTGCGATTTTCCAAGGCGCTTATGATGCGGCCGTCGCAATCTGGGGCAGTCTGCCCGGCGCCATCGGCGACTTCGCCTTCCAGGCCGCAAACGGGCTGATTTCCGGCGTCGAGGCGATGCTGAACGGCGTCGTCACCCGGATCAACAATTTCATCAACGGTCTGAACGCCGCGCTGGATCTTCTACCGGACTGGGCGGTCGGCGAAGGTGGGGTGCGGATCGGCACGCTTGACCCGGTGGAACTGGCGCGGATCGGCAATCCGTTCGAGGGCGCAGCGACGGCTGCTGGCGCTGCCGCCGCCGATGCCTTCTCGGCAGCGCTGTCGCAGACTTACCTCGAGCCGCCCGACCTCGGGCTTGGCGCGATGGCTGAAGATGCCCGCGCCCGCGCGGATGGCTATCGCGAGGCCGCAGGCATGTTGGCAGATGCCGCCGGGCGTCCGCTGGCCAGTTGGCAGGCGCTGCGCGACGCGGTGACCGGCACCGGGGCGGAGGCCGAAACGGCGTTGGCAGATGCCGCCAGTTCGGCGGATGCGCTCAACACCGAACTGGACGACACCGCAACCGCTGCCGGAAGTGCGGGCGCAGCCGCGCGCGAAGCCGGGGCGGAAGCTGCCGCAGGGGCCGACCAAGCCGCGACCGGGTGGGGCGCAGTCACTGCGGCACTTGCCGACTATGCCACAAAGGCGCGCAACATTGGCGGTGAAATCGGCCAGGCGCTGGTCGGGGCCTTCACCTCCGCCGAGAACGCCGTGGGCGAGTTCGTCAAGACCGGCAAGCTCGACTTCCGCGATCTGGTCACGTCGATGATCGCCGATCTGGCCAAGCTGGCGGCGCGGACATTCATCCTGGGCCCCATCGCCAACGCACTGTCCGGAGCCCTTGGCGGTGCGGGCGGTATCTTCGCCAACATCCTCCACGCGGGTGGCATGGTCGGATCGCCGGGCCCGGGCCGCATGGTGCCAGCGCTGGCCTTTGCCAATGCCCCGCGCATGCATGCGGGCGGCTGGGCCGGGATCAAGCCCGACGAGGTTCCGGCAATCCTGCAGCGCGGTGAGCGGGTTCTGTCGCGCCGGGAAGCTGCTGGTTATGGCCAAGGGCAAGGCTCTGCCCCGAACATCTCCGTCACGATCAACGCCCGCGACGCCGAAAGCTTCCGGCAATCCCGCACGCAGGTGGCCAGCGACATCGCCCGCGCTGTGTCGCTCGGCCGGAGGGGCATGTGATGGCATTCCATGAAATCAGGTTTCCCGACAACATCAGCCGCGGGGCGCGGGGTGGGCCGGAACGGCGCACGCAAGTGGTCGAACTGGCGTCTGGCGACGAAGAGCGCAACGCCAGTTGGGCCAACTCGCGCCGCCGCTACGATGTCGCATACGGCATCCGCCGCGCCGACGATCTGGCGGCGGTCGTTGCCTTCTTCGAAGCCCGCAACGGCCGCCTGCACGGCTTTCGCTACAAGGACTGGGCGGACTACAAATCCTGCCTGCCGTCGCAGGCGGTAGCGCCGACCGACCAGCCTATCGGCACCGGCAATGGCGCTGTCACCACCTTCGCCCTGCTAAAACTCTACACCTCCGGCGCGCAAAGCTGGACCCGCGCCATCGCCAAGCCGGTGGCCGGCACTGTCCGCATCGCGCTGAACGGTGTCGAACAGATGACGGGCTGGAGCGTCAACACCACCACCGGCAGCGTGACTTTCACCACCGCCCCCGGCGCGGGCGTCGCGATCATGGCCGGTTTCGAATTCGACGTCCCAGTCCGTTTCGACACCGACATGCTCGACGTCACCCTCGACCTCGAGCGGCTCGGGTCGATCACATCCATCCCGCTCTTGGAGATCCGGCGATGAACGAAGAAACCGGCTTCATCGCCGCCGTGCTGCGCGATCTGGCAACCTCTACCGCCGTGATCCTTGCGGCCTGGGGCGCTCTGGGCGGGGCGACCAACGCTCTGACCACGCGGATGCGGCTCCGCGATGCGTTGCGCCACATCCTGCTCGGCGGCCTGATCGCGGCGGGGATGGGCAGCCTGTCCATGGCGGTGATCACCGCCTGGCTTGGCCTGCCATCGCAGGCAATCCCGGCCGGGGGTGCGGCGGGCTCGGCCGCCTACCTTGTCGGCGTCTTCGGCCCCGCCTTCTGAGAGGGTGAGCAGGCTTCCCGGAAAACGTCCAGTGGACGTTTTCGCCTGCGAACGGGCGGAGCCCCGGACGTCCTCGCCCGCCTGCGCAGCGGCAAGGGGGGCAACCCAAATGCATGAGCTTCTCCGCCTTGCGCGCGCCATCCGCTGCGATGCCGCCGACCCGGCACAGGCCTTCAGCCATCGCCTGCGCATCGGCCTTCTGGTCGCCGCGCTGATCCTGATCCTGTCCTCTCTCTTCGGGTGATCCCATGCACATGACAGACCGGGGCCTGTTGGCCCTTGTCCGGCACGAAGGACTCGTGCCCGGACCCTATCTCGATGTGAAGAACGTCTGGACCTTCGGCATCGGCCACACCGCAGCCGCCGGGCCCCCCGATACGTCAAGCCGGATGCCGGCGCATGACCACCGCGAACATCAGCTTTGATGGCGGCGACGGCAATCTTCGATCCGGGCAACGGCTACCGCGACGAATACGCGCGGATCTGGGGCAAGTGATGCTGCCCGCCTGACCTGTCGCCGGGGGGCATGCGCGCGCGCCCCGGCGGCTTCTTGGCGGCCCGGCCGGTGCGATTGGGCCACGTCAGCTCAAATCCGCGCCCCGTCTCGGTAGATCAGGCAATCATCGGGTTCGATGCTCAGCCCGACAACGTGCCCGACGGTCGGCCGCTCGCGGGCGCCGGTTTTGACCTTCACCTCCGACCCTTCCGCCAGACGGACCGAAACGACATTTTCGAGCCCCAGAAAACTGACGGCTTCCACCCTGCCGCTGCCGAAATTGCCCGAAGCGGGCGCGACTATGTCCATCCGCTCGGCGCGAAAACCCAGCGTATAGCTTGACGCGCGGTCGATATCCGCCATGTCGCGCGTGAACCGCACCGCCTTTGAGTGCAGCCGGTTGCCCGAAGCTTCGAGTTGCAGGAAATTCATCGGCGGCGAGCCGATGAAGTAGCCGACGAACGTGTTCTGCGGCCGCTCGAACAGATCTTCGGGGGTGCCGACCTGCTTGATGCGCCCGCCGTCCATTACCACCACCTCTTCGGCGAAGGTCATCGCCTCGGTCTGATCATGAGTGACGAATACCATGGTCACGCCCGCTTCACGGTTGATCTGCTTCAGTTTCCGCCGCAACTCGAACTTCATCTGCGGGTCGATCACCGTCAGCGGTTCATCCAGCAAGATCGCGTTGACGTCTTCGCGCACCAGACCGCGCCCCAGCGAGATCAATTGCTTCTGATCGGCGCTGAGTTTGCGGGCTGGCAATTTCAGCACATCCGCAAGACCCAGCAATTCGGCGACACTATCGACACGCACCTTGATCCTGGCATCCGGGTAGTTGCGGCAAACCAGCGGAAAGGCGAGATTCTGGGCGACAGTCATGGTTCCGTAAATCACCGGAAACTGGAACACCTGTGCGATGTTGCGCTGCGAGGTTGGCAGCGCTGTGACATCTCGTCCGTCAAAAACAAGCTGGCCGTGGCTGGGTTTCACGAGGCCAGAAATGATGTTGAGCATGGTAGTCTTGCCGCAGCCCGATGGCCCCAGCAGCGCGTAGGTCTTGCCGTTCCGCCAAGTCAGATCGAGGGGCTTGAGGGCAAATTCAGCCTCGACATCGTTGGCCGGATCATAGCTGTGGGCAAGGTTGTGCAACCGGATCTCGGCCATGGCTAACCCTTCTTCGCGTGAATGTTGCGGCCAGCCTGGTCAAACATCAGCAACGCGCCCACCCGGATGCTGACGTCGATGACTTCGTCTGCCTGAAACCTGTAGACGCCTTTCAGCAGCATGATCGCCGCGCCGAATGCGAATTGTAGGTGAACGATGGTTTCCGAACCGCTGATTTCGGTAAGCACCACCCGCGCGTTTATCGGGCCGCCCGGCTCGATGCTGTCCGGCCGGATCCCCACGGTATACGCACCGGGCGCGGGCAATTGCGCCGCGTCGACACCGGTGAGCGGGTTGTTGCCAGCCAGCACAAGCTGGCCGCCCGAAACCGTGCCAGTGACAAAGGAAATCGGCGGGTCGCAGACCACTGCGGCAACCTCGATGCGGGTGGGCGCGTGGTAAAGGCTCTCGGGTTTGCCCGCGCCGACAATTCGACCCGCGTGCAGAACCACCACCTCGTCACCCATTTGCAGGGCTTCGCGCGGGTCGGTCGTGGTGTAAAGAATAACGCTGTTGCCGCCCGTTTCCTTCAGCAGCCTGGGAAACTCGTCGCGCAACTGCTCACGCAGCTTGTAGTCGAGGTTCACCAGCGGTTCATCGAGCATCAGAATGCGGGCATTCTTGGCCAGTGCACGGGCCAGCGCCACGCGCTGTTGCTGGCCGCCCGAAAGCTGCGAGGGGTGCCGCCCCAACAACTGATCCAGCCCGACCAGGCGCAGGTAATGCACAGCCCGCTCGCGCGCCGCATGTTTCGAAAACTTCTGCCGCCGCAATGGAAAGGCCACGTTTTCCAGCACCGACAGATGCGGGTAGTTGATGAACTGCTGATAGACCAGCGCCATGTCGCGGGCCCAGATCGGGCGCGAGGCAAGGCTTTCGCCATCAAGCAAGATCTGCCCGCTGCTCAGCTTTTCCAGCCCCATCAGCACCCGAAGCAGCTCGGTCTTGCCAGCGCCGGTGCGGCCAAGGATCGTGTAGATCTTGCCCGCCTCGAATTTGTGGCTGATGTCGATCAGCGGCGATTTCGAGTGGGCAACGGCGACGTTGTTCAGGGTCAACATGGCATTCACCGAATTGCGCCGGCCAGAGAGCCTCTGGACATGTAGGATTCGACCACGAAGGCGATCAGGATCAGCGGCGAGATCGAGATCAGCGCGAATGCCGACAGGCTCCACCATGGCGTGACCGACGAATTGAGCGACACGATTGCCACCGGCAGCAGCTGCGTCTGGGTGAAGGTGAGCGTGAAGGCGAAGAAGAAGTCGTTCCAGCCAAAGATGATGCAAAACATGCCCGCCACCACCAACCCCGGAATTGAGTTGGGCAGGATCACCCGGAAAAACGCGCCGATCGGGGTGCAGCCGTCGATCATGGCCATTTCGTCAAGCGCCTTGGGAATACCGGCGAAAAAGTCGATCATCACCCAGACTGCGATCGGCATCAGCAGCGCGATATAGACCAGCACCAGCCCCGCCACCGTGTCGAGCAACCCAAGCTGTTGCAGCATCAGAAAAAACGGAATCGCCAGCACGATCGGCGGCATGATCCGCTGCGAGATGAAGAAGAATGTGATGTCCTGGTTCTTGATGAACCCCAGCCGGAATTCGAACCGCGACAGGCCATAGGCGGCAAGCGTTCCCAGTGTCAGGCTGATCAGGCTGGCCAGCAGCGTGACCATGGCGCTGTTGGCGAATGGCCCGACAATGTCGATGCCGGTGCTGGCCGAGGTAAACAGCGACCGCCAGCCCTGGCTCGAAGGCTGAAATTGCAGCCAGGGAATGTAGGTGGCGCCGCTGGTGATGGCGTTGGCATCCTTCAGCGAGGTCGAAAGCGCCCACAGGAACGGCATCACGACAAATGCCGACCAGAGCAGCAGGCAAAGGTGTTTGACGATGCGGTAGAACAGCGGCATCTCAGGCGTCCTTTGCTACGAGAAGGCGCACCAGCACCTTGGCGATGATGGTGAGGCTGACGATCATGATCACCAGATAGGTCAGCGACAAAGCCGCCGAGTAGCCGATCTGGAAATCCCGCAAACCGCGAATGTAGATGTAGTAAGACGAGGTTTCGGTGGCCGTTCCCGGCCCGCCCGAGGTCATCACATAGACCGTGTCCATGATTTTCGAGGCTTCGATAAGCCGGATGATTATCGCCCCGATGCTGATCGGCGCCATCAGCGGAAAGGTCACCTGCCAGAACGTCCGCACCGGCCCGGCGCCGTCGATGGCCGCCGCGAGGTAAGGCTCTTTGGGAAGCGACACCAGCCCGGCCAGCAGCAGCAGAAACATGAACGGCGTCCACTGCCAGACCTCGACGATCATCACGCTGACGAAGGCCGCGATGTTGTTGGAAAGCCACGGCACCGAAAGCCCGATCATGCCAAGCAGATCATTCGCGGGGCCAAGGCTTTCGTGAAAGATCGTGCGCCAGACGACCGACATCACCACCGGCGTTGTCATCATCGGCACCAGAAACAGCACCCGCAACACCCGGCGAAACCGCATCTCGCGCCAGACCGCAAGCGCCAGAGCAAACCCCAGAACGTATTGCGCGATCACCGAACTGGCGGAAAGCACCGACAGCCGAACGAGACTTTGCCAGAAACGCGCATCATGAAACACGCGCCCGTAGTTCTTGCCGCCGATGTTGTCGAGCCCCGGCTGAAACACATCCCAACTGGAAAAACTGACTCGGATCGTAAACAGCAGCGGAAAGATGATGATTGCCAGCAGTACCATCAGGCCGGGCAGCAGGAAGAAGTATTTCGATTTGTACACGGATGTGCCTCCGATGGCCGAGCGGCAATCGGGAAGGATTGCCCCTTCCCGATGCTTTCAGTGTGAAACTGGCTGAGGCCGGTTATTGCTGGTTGTCTTCCAGCGCCACAACCTTGGCATAGGCTTCGCGCAGCCGATCCTTGCCGATCCGCTCAACGATGTCACGCCATTCGGCGGCCACATCGTCCATCGCGGCTTGCGGGTCTTTCTGCCCGGCCATCGCCGCCGCCACGCCCGCCGCCATCGACGACATGAACTGGCTTACACCCGGAACGCGCAGGTCGAACACGCGGTTGCGGCTTTCATCCATGCCCGAAAGCGTCGCCACATAGGTTTCTGCGGTCTTTGCCTCCCAGCCAAGCTGGTCCTGCCAGAACGCCGCATCGAAATGCGTGGTGCGATAGGGGTTCACGCCAAAGCGGCCGATCTGAAGGTCGTGCAGCGTGTTTGCCTCGTTCGAGAAGAAGCACAGATAGTCAAACGCCATGTCCTTGTTTTCAGACAGGTTCGACACCGCCGAGGTCCAGCCCCAGGTGATGTAGGGGGCGCGGTTCGGGGTATCGAAATGGTCCCACTGACCGGTCTTGCGGTTCCAGACATCGTGCGCGCCGGGCAACGGCGCGGCGGCGACCATGTTGCGGATCGGGCTGTCGGATTGCATCGCCTGAACGAACGCGTCATCCCAGCTGTAGCTCATCAGCGTCTGCCCGCCGCCGAACGAGAAGATCTCGTCGCCGAGGCCGAAGTTGGTGCCGCCCGGCGGAAACGCCTTTTGCGCCTCGATGAACAGCTCCAGCCCGCGCACCCAGCCGGGGGTGTTTACCAGCGGCTCCATCGTCTCCAGATCGAAGAAGAAACCGCCGCCAACGTCGGGATGCTTGGCATAGGGCGCAACGCGGCTGATGAACGCCGAGAACATCAGATCGTCGCGCTTGCTGACTTCGGCGGAGCCGTAGTTCAGGTTGCCATCGCCGCTCCAGTCCCAGCCCGAGAAATACTGCGCAATCGCGTTATATTCCTCCCAGGTTTCGGGCACCCGCAAGTCGTTGCCGGTGTCGGCCTTGTATTTTGCCTGCATCTCGGGGTTGTCGAAGATGTCGGTGCGGTATTTCAGGTAGTGGCGGTCACCATCCATCGGATACTGGATCATGGTCTCGCCCCATCTGGCCACATCCAGATAGTTCTTGGTCACGTCGCTCATGCCGGACGACGCCTGATAGAACTCCGGCACCGGTTCGAGGAAACGGTTGAGATCGCCGATCCAGAGCGAGCCGTAGAACATCACGTCATAGGCGTTCTTGCCGCTTTGCAGCGGAATCAGGATGCGCTGGAACAGATCGCCGAACGGCACATGCACGACATTGACCTGCGCCCCGGTCAGCTCGCCGAACTGCTGGGCGTGAAGCGCTGTCGGCTCGCCAATCACCGGAATCGCGTGGGTGATGATGTTGAGCGTGCGGCCCGAATAGTCCTTGGCATCAATGGCAGCATAGCTGCAGGTGCCAGGCAGATCCTTGTCGATGCCGTAGCTGCTGTAGTCCTGCGCGGCCGCCGTGCTGGCGGCCAAGATCAGCGCCAGCCCCGATGTGGCCAGCAATTGGTTGCGTTTCATTGTTTTTCTCCTCCCGTGGTGAAAACTCAAGGTATCAGGACTGCACGCCCTTTTATTTTTCCCTGCCTCAGATCCCGCAGCGCCTGATTGGCGTCTTTCAGCGCGTATTCCTGCACCGTCAGCTTGACGAGGTCGCGGTTTGCAAGCTCCATCAGCTCGGTCAGTTCGGCCCAGGTGCCGACCAGATTGCCGATGATGTTCTTTTCGCTGATCACCAGATCGACGGTTGGCACCCGAAGGTCTTCGCCATAGCCGATCACGTAATAGTTGCCCGCCTCGCGGGTCATCGAGATGCCCTTGCGGGTGGTGCCGCGCTCGCCGACAAAATCGAGCACCGCCTCGGCGCCCTTGCCCTTGGTCAGTTCCAGCACCGCCGCAACCTCGTTGCCATCGGCCTTGACCAGATGATGCGCGCCGCACTCGCGCGCGAGTTGCAGAGACACGTCAGAGGTATCGACGGCGATGATTTCGGCGGCGCACATCGCGGCAAGCACCTGAATGCCGATGTGGCCAAGCCCGCCAGCGCCGATAACCACGCAGTATTCGCCGGGCAGCAGGTGACGCGTGGCCTTCTTGGCGGCACGGTAGGCGGTAAGCCCGGCGTCCGAATAGGCCGCGACATCCTTGGGCGCGAGGGTCCTGGGCAACAGCACGATATTGCGCATCGAGGTCAGCAGCGCCTCGGCATAACCGCCGTTCGAATCGAGCCCCGGAAAGGTCCCCTCGCCGTGCATGTCCTGGCCACGACGGCAGGCCAGACAGGTGCCGTTCGAGATTTTCGGGTGCACGATGACCGGGTCACCGACCTTCATGCCCACGACTTCGCTGCCAACCTCGGCGATCCAGCCCGCGTTCTCGTGCCCCATGATCAGCGGCAAAAGTGCCTTTCCGGTCGGGTCCATGTGCGGGCGCCAGATACCTTCGATAATGTGCAGGTCAGTGCGGCACACCCCGGCGCCACCGATACGAACGATCACGTCGGTGGATTTCGTGATCTTCGGATCGGACACCTCCTGGTAGTCGAGCCAATTCGGCGCACTGAGGGTCTCGTCGTAGCGGTGCAGTACCTGTGCCTTCATTTTTTCCTCCCTGGCGGGTCCGCGCTTTGATTTCCGGGATGTGTAAAGGACGGATGCGCCTCACCACGAAATTATGGTGTTAAGTTTTCGCCAAGCATCGTTCAAACACTGCTCAAAAACTGAACAGTTGGCGGTTTTCTGTGGCACGATGGCGATCTGGTGCACTTTAGTAGAAATGCGTAAGGTGGCCCCGGGGGGGGATTCATGCAGTCATCGCTGCATACGGCGCGGTCCGCGCTGGAGACGCGCGGCACGGTCGCCCAAGACGCGATGCCCGAAGCGATTGCCGACAGCTGGCATCGCTGCCTGCGCTTCGGTCTTGATCCGCTCGGCAAACCGATCGAGGCGGTGGTGTCGCGTCAGGAGTTGCTGGCGCGCAAGCAAAAGGCGGCGCGCGTGCTGGCGCTGACCCGCCCCGAGCTGGAACTGCTCGGCTCGCAGATTGCCGGAAGCAACTATCTGGTGGCCTTTGCCGACCCCGATGGCGTGGTTCTCGATACCATGCTCGACAACGAATTTCGTGAATCGAGCGCTGGCAAGACCATTCTCGAAGGCTCGATCTGGACCGAGGACGTGCGCGGCACGAATGCGCTTGGCATTGCACTGCACAGCGGCAAACCCTCGCTGGTAAGCGGGCCCGAGCACTTTTTTGCGTGCCACGGCGGCGTGTCGTGCCAGTCGGCGCCCATCTATGACAGCCATGAACGCCTGGTAGGGCTGATCGACGCCTCGTCCGAGGTAGCTGCCAGACAGCAGCACACCGGCGCACTGGTGAACCTTGCGGCGATCAACATTTCCAACCGACTGTTCGTCGAGGATCACCGCGACCAGATCATCGTGCTGTTCCACCCGCGCCCGGAGTACCTGACCACGCAAAGCGTGGGCATGCTGGCCTTTGACGCGCAGGGGTTGCTGTCGGGTGGCAACCAGCGGGCAAAAGCCATGCTGCACGGCATTTCGCTGTGCGAGCAGACAACGTTCAACAGCATCTTTCAGGAAAACTTCGGCACCGCACTTCGGCAGTTTTTCGATGGCCACATCGTCCGGCTGACCGACTGGATGAATTCGGGCGTATTCGCGCAAATCAGGCTGACACGCCCAAGCCCGGACAGCCAGAACGCGATTGCCAAGCGGACAACACTGTGGGTGCCCGCGATGCGCGTGGCCCCCGCCGCTTCCGGTACGCCGCGCCAGCCCAGGGTGTTTGATGATGACGTGCTGCGCCACCACATCCGGATGTCGCTGAAAGCGGCCGCCGCCGGAATACCGGTGTTCTTCTGGGGCGAGACGGGCTGCGGCAAGACTGAAACGGCGCTGAGCATTCATACCGAACAGCACCCCGAAAAGCCCTTCGTCGTGGTTGACTGCGGCACCTTGCAGGCTGGCTCGCTGATCGGCCAGCAGGGCGGCGAGGCGACCAGCAAGCTGATTGGCGATTGGGAAGAGGCGCTTGATCTGGCCGTTGGCGGAACGCTCTACCTGGATGAGGTTGGCGCGGTTTCGCCCGAAACCGCGCCAACCGTGAATGGCCTGCTCAGCAAAACGCAGGAAATGGCGCAGGCCGGTGGCGGCGCCCGGCAATGGACGGTTCTGTGCAGTTCGCAAAATCACCCCGATCGTCTGGTTGAAAACCGCGCACTGCCAGAACGTCTTGCCCAACGGCTGACCGGCTACAGCTTCAGAATACCGGCGGTGGGCGAGCGCACCGATCTTGGCAAGATCGCCCGAAGCATGCTGGCCGAGATCGCCCCCGACGCAATGTTGGCCGAATCTGCGCTGCGCCGGTTGCAGACAGCCGAGTATCCGGCGGGGTTTTACGACCTGCGGCGGCTGCTGCTGCAAATCGGCATGCAAGCGCAACGCAAGGTAATCCGCGATATCGACGTTGACCGCGCCCTGGCGATCACCAAGCCAAACCCCAAGCCTTGCACAAAATGCGCCGGACACCTGATCCGAGAGGCGAAATGCCTTGAAATTCAACGTGTCCTTGCTGAAAGCGATGGCAAGGTCAGCCTTGCGGCGCGGCGCCTTCGGGTTTCACGCAACACGATCTATGCGCATCTGGCCCGGTAGGCCGTGGGCCTTCGGCGCGGTTGGTGGGCGGCGCGGTTGGTTGATCGCAGCCCGCGCCTAATATTCCACCACAACGCCGCGCCCGTCGGCAAGCGCCCGGCGCACCGCCAGATTGGCGACGACCAGATCTTGCAGCGCCACGCCGGTGCCGTCGAACAGGGTGATTTCGCGGTCGCTCGTGCGGCCCTGCGCGGTGCCGTTCAGCACCGCCCCGATGGCGCGCAGGTCGGCCCCGGTGATCAGGCCAAGGGCGTGCGCGTGCTGGCATTCGCCAATGGTCACCGACTGCGCGACCTCGTCGGCGAACACCGTCGAGGCGGCCACCAGATGCGGGTCAAGCTCCTGCTTGCCTTTAGTGTCGGCGCCCATCGCGCTGATGTGGGTGCCAGGGCGGACCCAGCCGTTACGGATGATAGCCGTCTGCGAAGGGGTCACGGTGATCAGGATATCCGCGGCCGCCGCGACCCGCTCTGGGTTCGGCTCCGCCACATAGTCCAGCCCGAGTGCCGCGCAAACCTCGCCAAAGCGCGCGGCGTTTTCGGGCACGGCATCCCAGCCGTGCACCCGTGTCAACTTCCGCACCGCTGCGGTGGCGCGCAGCTGAAAGGCCGATTGCCCGCCGGTGCCGATGATACCCAACACCGAAGCGTCGGCCCGCGCGAGGGCGCGAGTGGCGATGGCGCTTGCGGCGCCGGTGCGCACGCCGGTCAGGTAGTTCGCGCTGACCAGCGCCGCGGCGCGGCCGGTTTCGGGATCAAAGAGCAAGGTCGAGGATTGATGGTTGGTCATCCCCCGCGCAAGATTGTGCGGCCAATAGCCCCCCGCCTTAAGCCCCAGAAACGGCACCGAGGTATCGACCCCCGCCTTGACCCCGTAAACGGCATCGGCATGGCCCACGCTTTCGCGCACCACCGGAAAGTTGCGCGCCTGCCCGCGCGCCATTGCGGCGAAGGTCGCGGCAACCGCCTCGATCGCGTCTTCGGCGCTGATCAGATCACGCGCCAGGTCTTCGGAAATAATCAGCATCTGCGGCCCCTTAGCGAGGTTTCGATTCCAGGATGAAATCGTCGATCATCACGTTCATTCCGGCCAGAAGGCCACCATCGACCGGCAGCGAAACGCCGGTGATGTAGCTGGCCTCGTCTGACCCCAGAAACGAGACCGCACGGGCTACGTCTTCGGGTTCGGCGACGCGGCCAAGCGGATACCAGCGCGCCAGCTTCTTGAAGACGTCTGGGTCTTTCTGCTGGCGGATTCTCCAGGTGATGTTGTCGGTACGCACCGAGCCAGGCAGCACCGCGTTGCAGCGGATGCCGTGGCGCCCATATTCGGAAGCGACCGCCTGCGTCAGGTTGATCAGCCCGGCCTTGGCGGCGCTGTAGGCGGGGTTGCCGAAGTAGCGCACGCCGTTGACCGAGGCGATGTTCACCACCACGCCACCACCGCGAGCCTGCATCCGGGGCAGCATGCTGCGGAGGCAGTGGTAGGTGCCGTTGAGGTTTACGTCGATTTCCTTGTGCCACGCCGCAAGCCCGATCTCCGCCAGATCGCCTGCCTCGCTGAAGGCCGCGTTGTTGACCAGAAGCGTGATTGCGCCGAGCGCTTGCTCGGCGGCGTCAAAAGCGGCGGAAAGGGCGGCGGCATCGGTGATATCGGCCTGCGCGGCAAAGGCCGGGCGGCCCGTGGCGGCAATCAGCCGCGCAGTCTCGGCGGCACCCGGCCCGTCGAGGTCGAGCACTGCGACGGCGGCGCCCTCGCGCGCCAGTTGCAGCGCGATGGCGCGGCCGATGCCATGCGCGGCGCCGGCTACAAGGGCTATGGTGGTGGCATGTCTTGGCATCGGTTTCTCCCGCGGTGCATCACCGGCAGGCGCTGATCCAGCCCAGCGACTGCAGGCGTATATGGCCATAATTGTAAAAGGAAATCGTCTCCGCGCCAGCGTCGGCGACAGCTTGCTGGCAGGCGGCAAGATCATCAGGGCCCTGCACATGTGGCCAAGTCGGGCGCAGGATGAAGCCGATCCGCGCAGCATTGCCCGCCTTGGCGCGCACCTCGGCCATGTCGGCGGCGATGGCGGTGGGGCCGCATTGATAGGCGGGCACTTCAAGCCGGTCGGCGGCCCCGGCGAGGCCCGCTAGGTCGCTGCCCTCGCGCCAGCAATGGCGGTTCGGGCTTTGCACCGTCGGGATCACCGCAAGGCCGACATCGCGCACCAGTTCGGCCCGCACTTCGGCCACCAGCGATGTTACGGTGGTGGCGCGGACCGTTTGCAGCGCGGCCCAGTCGGGATCGGTTTCAGGGTTTGCCATTGGCGCCGAACCATCGGTAAAGAACGCCTCCAGATCGCGCCGCGCCTGCTGCGCGAGGCGCGCCGCCAGAAGGGTGCTGACGCCGTCGCGGTGCCGAAGGTCTGTTTACTTGACCCCGACGGCGACATCGTGCGCCAGCTCCGCGCAGAGGGTCGCGCGCGGCGGCACGAGGCGTGGGTCTGCTACCACACCGAGATGTGGGTATTCGACCTCGATGGCCGCAAGATCGGTGTGGTGGGCTGCGCCGTCGGCGCCTCGTTCGCCGTGCTGGTCGCCGAGGAGATGTTCGCCTCCGGCTGCGAGCTCCTGATCAGCGTCACTTCGTCGGGTCAGATCACGCCGCAGGGCGCGCCGCCCTATTTCATCCTGATCGACCGGGCGTGGCGGGACGAGGGCACGAGCTACCACTACCTCCCGCCCTCGGACTGGAGCGGCGCGCCCGAGCATCTTCTCGCTCGGCTGGACGGCGCGTTTGAGGGCGGCCCCCGCGTGCTGACCGGGGCGACCTGGACCACCGACGCACCGTTCCGCGAGACGGAGACCGCCATTGCTGCGGCGCGGGCGCGGGGAATCCTCGCGGTCGAGATGGAGGCGGCTGCGCTCTACGCCTTCGCACAAGCGCGAGGTCGGGCCGTGATCTGCCTCGCCCACGTGACCAATCAGATGGGTACGATCGATGGCGACTTCGAGAAGGGCGAGGCGAACGGGACCGCAGATGCCCTCGTCGTGGTTTCGAAGATTGTAGCCCGGCTGGTGTGAGCGTCAGGCGATCAGGGCCAGTCCCGCACCGCCCACTGCAGCTACAAGCACCACCAGCCAGGGTGGCGCCTTCCACGCCATGAGCAGCACGAAGCAGACAAGCGCCAGCGTAAAATCCCGCAGATCGGCGATGGCACTCGTGAAGACCGGAGAGTAGAGCGCCGCGCCGAGGATGCCGACGACGGCGGCGTTCGCGCCCTGCATCAGCGATTGCGCCGTGGCCATGGTCCGAAAACGATCCCAGAATGGCAGGACGCCAATCAGGATCAGAAAACCGGGCAGGAAGACCGCAAGAAGGGCGAGGGTCGCGCCGAGGATGCCGTTCGGTTCCGGCCCCAGGACCGCGCCGAGATAGGCGGCGAAAGTGAAGAGCGGCCCCGGCACCGCCTGCGCCGCGCCGTATCCGGCCAGAAACTCATCTGGCGAGACCCAGCCGGGCGCGACCACCTCGGCTTGCAGGAGCGGCAGGACGACATGACCGCCGCCAAAGACCAGTGCGCCGGCGCGGTAGAAGCTGTCGACGACCGCCAGAGCCTGCGACCCGCCCGCGATCAGTGGCAGGAGGACCAGGAAGGCCACAAATGCTACGAGGGCGATGCCAGCCTGCGCGCGTCGAACGGGCATCGTTACGTGACCGCCAACCGGCTTTTCCGTCCCTCGGCCGAGGACCAGCCCCGCGAGAGCGCCGAGAATGATGGCGCCCACCATGCCGAACGCGCCGGGAACGAAGGCAATCACCGCAACCGCCCCGACCGCGATGCTGGCGCGTTCGCGGTCGGGGCACAGGTTTTTCGCCATACCCCATACCGCCTGCGCCACGATCGCCACGGCGACGATCTTCAGCCCGTGGAGGATGCCCGTACCGATCGGCCCGGTGATCTGTGCTGCCGTCATCGCAAAGACGAGCAGGATCAGGGCGGAGGGCAGCGTGAATGCAGTGAAGGCGGCGAGCGCGCCGAGCCAGCCCGCGCGCATCATCCCGAGGGCGAAACCCACCTGGCTCGAGGCCGGACCAGGCAGAAACTGGCACAACGCCACCAGGTCGGCATACGCATGATCGCTCAGCCATTTCCGTCGCGTGACCAGCTCATCGCGGAAATAGCCAAGGTGCGCGATCGGGCCGCCGAAGGAGGTGAGACCGAGCTTGAAGAAGGCGGAGAAGACCTCGCCCGGAGTTCCTTGCGCTGGCCTGGCCTCGGTCGTGTCTGTCGTGTCTGTCATTCCGTTCCTGCCTCGCCCTTCAGTTCCCGCAATCGAACCCGCGCAACCGCGAGTCCCTCGCGTCCCTTGTCCGTGATCGTGTAGAACTTGCGGGACGTGCGTCCCTCGCGTTCGGTCTTGCTGGTCAGGTAGCCGTCCCGCTCCATCTTCGAGAGCATAGGATAGAGCGTACCCGGCGACAGGCGGTAGCCGTGCCTCGCCAACTCGTCGATCATCCACTGGCCATAGACCGGGTGCTGCGCCGCATGGTGCAGCACGTGCAGCCGCACGAGTCCGGACAGCAGATCATGATGCTCCATTTGGTCTGCCAAGACGCCACCCACGGTGTTCGATATCGACATCCGATAAATCATCCTCTACTTGGGGGTCAACCCTTGGCTTGTCGGAGACCTCGCACTGATGACTATCGCTTCGCCCCAGACCCCCGTCGTGTCATCCGAGGAACTGGGCCAGTTTGGTCCGGTCCGGATGTTGTATGTTCCGGCAGGGGATGAACGCCGCTCGGGTCTGACGGAGGTCCCGATCGAAGACTGGATATCCCGGGCAAAGGAAAGCCGGTCGGGCCTCGATGATCTTGCATTCTGGCAGAGCGAAATCGAGAAGCTGGGCGTCGGACCGGACGCGTTGACGGTCGTGCTGGACGATGGGCGGATGACCGAAGCCGCGCGGGTCTGGTTCATCCTTCAGTACTTCGGACTTCCCGCCGCAGTGCTGAATGGAGGTCTTGCCGCGCTTTCCGACATTCCGCCGCAAGTTCCCCCGTCATCGGCTCCACCGCGCCTCGACCCCGGTGCCGGGAGGGTCGGCCTGAAGGACCGGGAGGGCTTGAAGGGCGAGCTGTCGGACGTGCAGATCTTTGACGCACGGACCGCCGCCGAGTTTCGCGGCGAAGACCTCAAGGGCAATTCGCGCGGCGGGCATCTACCCAGCGCGGCGCACGTTGCCCATGACGATCTGCTTGACGGGACGCATCTGCGCCCGGCGGCCGAAATCGCGCAGTTGCTCGCTGCCGAGGGCATCGACGGCTCCAAGCCCATTGTCAGCCATTGCAACGGCGGTGGCCGCGCAGCGCTGGCGGCACTCGCTGCAGTTGTCGCCGGGAGGGAAAATGTTCACGTCTACTACCTCAGCTTTGCGGACTGGGCTTCAGACGAAAGCTGCCCGGTTCGCCAGCCGGACTGAGTTCGCACGCAACGGACGGTCTTGCTGCGCCGCCGATCAGATCGATGATCAGTCCGGCTGTGGTTCGGCGGTTTCGGCCACCGCAGCGGGCTACCAGCACCGCTGGGTGTTCCATGCTCAAGTTCGTCGCCGGGATAACTCACGATACAGCGCCTCCCCGGTGACGCCCAATTCGGCGGCCACTTCCTGCCAGCGGCCCTTCTCCGGCAGGCGGTTTCCTTCTCCCAGCCAGGCATCGAGGCGGTCTGCGACCCGCGGCAAGGAGCGGATCTCGGACCTGAACCTTGCGGCCTGAACACTGCGCGCCAGCATGGCGGACCAACTCGTAGCGAGGGCCGGTTCATCTGCGAGTGCGGTCAGGAAGCGGGCTTTCGGCAAGGCCGCAACGACGGTTTCCTCTGCGGCGACAGCATCGCAGTGGTAGCAGTCGGAATAGGCGGAGGCTTCGGCGATCACCGTGTCCTGACCCGCATTCTGCAGGACCATGTGGGCGCCGTGCCTCGTGTGTCGCTGAAGATGCACTCGGCCGGAGCGGACGATGAACACGTCTGTGACATTCTGACCCGACCGAAACAGCGTCTCGCCGGGCGCCAGTTCGACACCGCGCGCATGGGTAAAAATCCTCAAGATCAACTCTCGCATGATCGTAATCATATGGCCGCCAGAGTGGACCTGCAACAAGGGTGAAACCCTCGTCCGGATGGCTCATGACCCGAATTGCATTGCTCCTTGCCCTTCTTGCCTCACCCGGCCTCGCACAGGCTCAGGATATGCATGCCCAACATGGAGCGGCGCCGCACGGGCAGCATGTCCCGGGTATGTCCCATGCGGACCATGGGATGGACGGAGATGCCGTTCCTGAAGGTATCCTGGAGGGAGGGCAGTCTGCCTTCGCTGCAATCCAGGAGATCGTCGAGCAGTTGATGGCGGACCCGGAGACGGACTGGAGCCGCGTCGACATCGAAGCGCTGCGTCAGCATCTGATCGACATGGACAACGTTACGCTGCGTGCCAACGTTGCCGCGCGAGATATCGAGGGCGGCGCCCGCTTCGAGGCGATGTCTGACAACGCTGCCGTCATCGCCTCGATCCGCGCGATGGTCCCGGCCCACGCAGCGACCATGAATGGCATCGAGGGCTGGACGATGCAGGCAGAGGAAATTCCGGGCGGAGCTGTCCTGACGGTTACAGGCAGCGATCCTGACCGTATCAGGGCCCTCGGGTTCATCGGCGTGATGACGGTCGGAATGCACCACCAAGCCCATCACCTTGCGCTGGCAACCGGGCAGAATCCTCACGCGCATTGAGCCTGACCAGGACATCAGGTGCTCATGGCTCGTTTCAACTGTATGCTACTTCGTCGAGCGCGCGATCATTGAGGGCGAAGCACGAGGTACAATTTTGGAATCAATGAAAACAATAACTTAGGGTGGAGAAGGTTGGATATCAGGCCCATCCCCTCCGCCACTTGCCCTCGCGAAAGCGTTCTCCCCATCCGGCTTCCGCCGGATTTTTCCGTGGTTTTCGAGGGTTATGCGGGTGGGGCTGAGCACTGGCACCGGCGCCACGAGCCCTAGAAGCGGTCTCTCGGGGCCGGTATTCTCTGGACCTCATGACTGCGCCGATTTGGTGAATAGGTTAGTAAGTTTCTGGTTTGTATGGGCTTTCCTAAAGGCGAAGGTTGACGTTTCGCTCCCAGTGGCATTCGAGAGATGGAGCTGAAATCCAATTCGCGAGCTGGCATGCTTCATGAGGACAGAGGCAGCGCGTCGAGATCGGCACGAATTTGTCGCCATCCGGGATTCCTCAAGGAACTCGACCGGAGAATGCCCGAGGGCAAGGACGTGCATCTGGTCATGGACAATTATGCGACCCACAAGACCCCGAGAGTGAAGGCGTGGCTGGCACGCCGCCCGCACTGGCATGTGCATTTCACACCGACATCAGCGAGTTGGCTGAACCAGGTCGAACGCTGGTTTGCCGAATTGACCCGCAAGCAGATACAACGCGGTGTTCACCGTTCCGTCGCAGAACTCGAAGCCGACATCGCCGCCTTCATCGACGCCCATAGATAGCGTCCGTCAAGGTGGTGTAATTTCCCAGATGGCCTGAGGTCATGATCAGGCGGCTTTCGTGGTTATGCTGAGAATTGGGTCGATCTCCTCCTTGTCGATCTGGGCGAAGGCCTCGACCATCATGTAGCGGCTTGAAGTCTGCCATTCGTCATTCTGCTCGAACAGCACAGCGCCGATCAAACGCATGATCGATGCCTCGTTGGGGAGTTGGGAGGAACAGAAATCCTTCCAGTGGAAGGATTTCCCGACCAACGCCCACGACGTCGGCGCGGCGTTTCAATTCCTTGTTCAGACGCTCGATTGGGTTCGTGCTGTGCAGCTTGGTTCGATGCTGGCGCGGGAAGGCCATATAGGCCAGCACATCATGTTTGCTGGTATCCATCAGGTCGGCCAGCTTGGGCCA
>Ga0172367_10003401_pt1 | contig 20686 bp, 23 predicted proteins | sample Lak10m_FD_114542 | JGI IMG/M metagenome (GOLD analysis project Ga0172367, IMG submission 114542) | Freshwater microbial communities from Kabuno Bay, South-Kivu, Congo - kab_022012_10m | ecosystem: Environmental > Aquatic > Freshwater > Lake | place: Democratic Republic of the Congo: South-Kivu...
AATAAGGTTAATTGATTGATAGTTTCAACTACTAATTGATCTGTTTATGACCAAAATAATTCGGTAGATAGTAGAGTAGATGTAGATTGAGTATTTATAGCTGTAGGTACAAAACCAAATCCAGTAGAATGAATTGATTCTTATCTTAAAAGGGATAATGAATGATATATGATAGTTGATTTACATCAGTCAACTAATTTACCTTGAGTTTTTGCTGCATGAGATTGTAGTACTTGAAGTGGTAAATTTAGACAATTAATAGTTGCTTGTTGAGAATGAGCAGTAGCTTCTGAGTGAGTATTTAGATATATAAATCAAAATTAATTAAATGCCATTTGATGCTTGAGTTTCTATAATATCACAACCAATTTGTAAAACATGACCTATGTCTTGTTGTAATTTTGCTGTAATGCGTGCTTTAGCCGAAACTTTGAGATGAGATTCATTGGATGATTATTTGAATTCTAGAACAAAAAAGTGTGAATCTCAATGTTGAAGCTCAGCAAAAGACATGATAAAAAGGATCAAACATATTAATTAATATTTACCAAAGGTAAAGTAAAAGCTCTATTGGATAATATCTATTGATCAGTTCCAAAACCAGTATTAAGCTTTCTAAAACAAAGGCTTAGGAGTTGTTCTAAGTTTTTTATTATGGAAATAATTGACTTATTTGATAAAAGTATTGATTTATATTATTAAATCATTATACAAGCGTCTGTTGTATTTGGTCTTTTTTACTTGGTTTTCTTTTTCCAGTGAGGAGATAGGGTCATGTGCCACCTTTCCTGTGTCGGTTGTCCCCATGCCGCCAATGCCCGTGAGATCTCTCCGGGTGTGGTCAAGAGCCGTGATGGGGTGGTCACGGAAGTGATTTCCCTTGAAGATGGTGTTTCCACGATTCGCCATACGGTGGGATTCGATGGTATCACCGTCGGCGTCAATTCCAAGTACATTCTGGATTACGACAAGGTCTTGAAGTTGGCCTTGGACCTGATCGTTTCCAAACATATCAAGTTGTTGGCTTCGCGCTCCAGCAACGTGATCGTGCAGTTCTTCGGCGTTCCTTCCGAGCAGGAGCTGTGGCTGATGGAAGATATGCTGGCCCATGTGATGGGCTATCTTCAGGCCATCAATCTGAATCAGCGTATGAGCGTGGAAGACGGCGATGCCGTCGTAATGCACGAGCTGATGGATCAGGATCTGGAAATCCGTATTTCGTTGGCTTCGGTTCACGATCCCATCGATTTCCTGAATCTGATGTACACCATCGTCAATGCTGAGCGTATGCGCCGCTATCATCTGATGATGGACGAGGCCGAAGCCATGAATGATGCTTTCGACGAGGCGTTCATCGAAAAGGCCTATGCCGAGAACCGGGCTTTCGACGAAGCCAATGCCAAGGGCCCGGTCGAGGATGTCCCCGAGCAGCCGGCTGCGGCGGCCGCCTGACCACAACAATTTCGGACCTGCGGTTCCTCAGCAATGGGGGGCCGCAGTGTTTGAACTATAAATTTTTGTTTGGTTTTTTACCAAGCTGCATGTGAGCCACAGGATTTCCTGTAGGCTTTTTGGTTACTTTAAAATCCTACTTTTTAAAGTTGCAAAGTAGATAATAATCTTTATTTTATCATAACTTTTTATATTAATATCAAAATAAAAATGAATTATTGAGAACTATCTTTGATAAAGCACAAAGAATACAAATGAAAATTACAAGTACAGTCTAAAGTACCATTAAATGATAGAAATGATCTTTCTACATACTATTCTCCTGGTGTAGCACAACCATGTTTGGAAATAGCAAAAGATGCTGAATTGGCTTATGAATATACTTGGAAATCAAATACAGTAGCTGTAATTAGTGATTGATCAGCTGTGCTTTGACTTGGTAATATTTGAGGTATTGCCTGACTTCCTGTAATGGAATGAAAATCTATTTTGTTTAAAGAATTTGGTGGTGTAGATGCTGTTCCTGTTATATTAAATACTCAAGATCCTGATGAAATTATAAAAATAGTAGAAGCTATTTCTCCTACATACGGTGGTATAAATTTGGAAGATATAGCAGCTCCAAAATGTTTTTACATAGAACAAGAACTTAAAAAAAGATTAAATATTCCTGTATTTCATGATGATCAACATGGTACTGCGATAGTTACTTTGGCATGACTTATCAATGCGTTGAAACTTACTTGAAAAAATAAGGAAGAAATTAAAGTAGTTTTGAATTGACCTGGAGCAGCTGGTACTGCTATTATTAAGTTGTTGGCCTTGTATGGTGTAAAAAATATTATCGCTGTAGATAGTAAATCTGCTATAAGTTCTTCAAGAACAGATTTGAATGAGTTCAAAAAAGAATTGTTACAATACAATATAAATGATGAGTCTTGAGATTTAAAAAATGTTTTGAAATGAGCTGATGTGTTTATCTGAGTAAGTACTTCTAATATTTTAGCTGCTGATGACATCAAGACTATGTCCGATAAACCAGTAATATTTGCTATGGCAAATCCAAATCCAGAAATTAGTCCTGATGAAGCAAAAGCTTGATGAGTTTATATTATGGCTACTTGAAGAAGTGATTATCCAAATCAAATCAATAATTTGCTAGCTTTCCCATGAATTTTTAGGTGAGCTTTGGATGCTAGACTTACTAAGATAGAAGATAAGCATAAGTTAGCAGCTGCTTATGCGCTGGCTAATTATGTAAAAGATATTAATCCTGAAAATGTTATTCCATCTGCATTGGATAAAAATGTTGCTAAAGTAGTAGCAGATGCAGTAAAAAATGCATAATAATTATTGAAACACTGAATTTCTGAAATAGTTTTCAGTGTTTTTTTTATGTTGAATTATTGATAAGTTTTTTTAATATAAAGATTAAATTGTTATTTATTTTTATAAGTTAGTTTTGATGACTAAAGAAGAAATTTTTGAAACGGCTGAGAAACATTTTTTTGCAAGAAGATATAGTGATGTTAAATTGGATAATATTGCCAATGCATTAAATATTAGAAAACCTAGTTTATATTATTATTTTACAGATAAAAAAGATTTATTTTTACAAACATTAAAGTACTCATTTTCAAAATATATTGAAGATTTAAAAGAAATTGTGGAACATCAAGACTTAGATAAATTTATAGAGTGGTATTTAGTTTATCCATCTTTGAAAAAAAATTTATTTGCTATATCTTTTCAGAAGTGATATTGTGTAGATGATGTAGTTAATGCAGTAATATTTAACTGAAAGATGACAGTAAATAAAATTATTAATCAATTGTTTTCTAGTTTTGAGGTAGATGATGTAAAAATTTATTTGATAACTAATTTGCTTGATAAATTGGCACAAGATAACTGTATCGAATGATACTGTCTCAAGCATAGTTTAGTAGATATTCAAAAACAAATAAAAAAATTTATAATGTGTAAATAATTTATTTATAATTTTAAAAAAAATCCATGAAAATTTTTATTCCAAGGCATATTGAATGATGATTATTTAATATGAATGTACAAATATGACCTTTGAATGTAACTATGGTTCAACTTTTTATATTGGCTTGAGGTTTGGGTCTCACTTTGGCTGTTTGGAATAGTCTTGTCAAAAATTGAGTAGATAAAATAGTTTCTATGATACTTGTATCTCCTATATTTATAATATTTTGTATCATAGCTTTTTTTAAATTTTCTGAATTAAAGCTTATTCCTTTTTTGGCTAAAATGATTAGAACGTATTTTTTTGATGAGACAAAGAAGTTTCAAGTAAATTTCAAAAGAATAGATCCTCTAGAGGTTAAAATCAAGAAAATGAAGTCTAATGAACCACAGCAAATTATAGAGGTTAAAAAATCTACTATGGAGAAAGAAAAACTTGATAAATTGAAAACATTTTTATAGTTAATTTATTTTTAGACATTATTAAATGAATTTTTTTGATTATATAAATTTTGATAAACAGGGTATATATGATAGTATACTGATTATTTTAATAACTATGATAAGTTTTTATACTTTTTATAAGTTGAAACCATCTTTTGTTTTACCTTCCAAAAAGATAAACAAACCAAAGAAGTTTTTTGTTAATTTAATAACTTATTTTATAGTAATTTTATTAGTAATTATTCCATTAAATCTTTCATTGATATTAGGTAAAAAAATCGAAACTGAAAAAACACTGAATGTTCAAATATTATTTGATGTATCTTTGTCTATGACTGCTAATGATATCTCTCCATCTAGGTTTACAAGTGCTAAATCGTCCGTAATAGATTTAGTAAACAATTTGACTTGATATAATATTTCTGTCATTACTTTTTCTTGAATTCCTTTTATTCGGTCACCTTTTAGTAGTTCTACAAGTGCTATATCAGCAAAATTAAATAATATGAGTTTATGAGAATTTCCTCCTACCATAAATTTTGTTTGAACCGCTATTTGAGATGCATTAATGCTTTGATTGGATAATTTGAAAAAAATTTCTAGTGATGGTAAAAAACCTGGACTTATAGTTTTGATTACCGATTGAGATTCAAATAAATGATCTGATCCTTTACAAGCTGCTTGAGTAGCTGCTGATAGTCAGATTCCAATTTATACATTGGGTATATGAAAAAATAACTATGTAGTATGATATGATCACTATGGTTCTCCTGTTACTACTGATATCAATATTGATTTATTGGAAAATATTGCTTCTACAACAGATGCAAAGTTTTATAGAGTATTATCGGCAGAAGATTTTAAATGAATTTTTGATGAGATTTCAAAGTATGTTAAATCTAGTGATATCAAAAAGGTTAGTTATGAATATTTTTATCTAAATCAAATATTTTATTTTTTGTTAATATTATTGGTATCATCATTAGTTGCTATTAAATTATATAATATATATTTTTACAATAGAAAGTAATTATATACATATTAATGAACTATGTGATTTTAAATCTCAATAATGTTGATATATTTCGCATAAGTCTCAACTTATACATTTGTTTGATAATTGGCATCATGCACATTTGTTTGATATTGTTAATTTCTTTTTCAGTATTTTATCATATTTATTATAAGACTTATTTAAACTATGTTTATATATATTTCATATTCTAATAGGTAATCTAGGGCATAGATATATATCTCAGTTTGGTTCTATTCAAATTATGCTTTTATTATATACTCAGCATTTCCCTGTAAAATTAGAAACATTATTATTCAACATAGGTAATGCAACTGCATCACATCATAAATATAATTCTTTATCTTTTTCTTTGAATAGATGTAACTTTTTTTCTAATTTATTTAGGAAACTTTTTAAATATATATTTCTTTGTTCAATTATAGTTGTGTTTTTGTCAAAATTTATTGCACGACCTGTTTCTAGTATTTTTCTTATTGATAATCTGTAAATAGGGGAGTTTAGAAAAAAATCCAAGAAATCATCAATATTTTTTTCATTATAACTAGATAGTACTGTTTGCCATAAAAGTTGGTATCATTTGTTGGTAATTTCGTATGAGTTATTTACCGATTTTTGAAATGATCATTTTCATCTAAAAAAATCATGATCTTTTTCTAATCAATCTATGCTTATCTGTAAATAAATTCTATACTTGTATTTTTCTAATATACTATTAATTTTTTCATTCCATATAGTTCAGTTTGTTAGTAATCATATCTTTAGATTATCAAATTTGTCCAATAATTTTAAGAAAGGAACGAGTTTTTCTGGATATAAAAGAATTTCTCATCAACTTAAATTTATTGTGAAAAAATAATCCTGGTTTGATTTATTTAATTTAAGGATAAAATTAGATATTTTTCTTGATATCTTATCCGTATTTAGTTTCTCAATATCCATTTTAGCATCTCTCCAGCAGTGTTTGCATTTTAAATTACAATCTTGCCATAGTTGTGCTTGTATAGTTATATCTTTTATACTCATTTTTTATTTGTTTATTAATCTCAACCACATCCACCTCATCATCAACTACAACTACTAGATCATCAGCTGCAACTACTTACTCATCATCAATATCATCAACTATCGTTTGATATGTCTCAAACGGCATCTATTTTAGTTCAAATATCAGAAAAATCTATTGATCAAGTATCAAAGTTTCATAAATCAGCGCTATTAAAATCTCAAAATCCATTCATATCAATCTCACTTATAGAACTATCCAGTCAATTTAAGTTGGTATGAAGGTCAATAGCTGTATTATGATAGATTGTTGAATATTGTTGATAGTCATGGTGATGAGATCAACTATTATTTCACCATATCATATACCACAAGAAAAAATCATCAGATGAATTGCTACTAGAATTTGACTGTATAGTTGATGTAGAACTTCTTGCTTCATTATATTTTATGTATGCATAATTTTTATAATTTAGAACTAATTTTAAAACTTTCTCATCATCTTTTTCTCAAGTTTTTGAACGAATTTCTTTGAAAGTATTCAATAAGTTATTTAGTTCAACATTATTTATTCATGATAATAATACTAATTGTAATCAAACTTTTCGACTTTTGGTCACTTTTAAAGTATTTTGTACTAAGTCATTTATTTTAATGATATTTTCTAGATCTCATTTTCAACTTTGTATTAAGCTTATTCTATATGATATTTGTTCTTCGGCTGGTATAAAGTTTCATAAGTTGTTGAATTCTTTTCATACTTTTTTTGCCTTTTCTTTATCGCATCAGCACAATATCCATATCATACTTGATAATGACTTCTTTATTTGATTTTCTTTTTCTTTGACTTTTCATTCTATCTCATTTTTTACTTCTTTAATTTTGGCTGTTCATTTACTTGAACGTCTTGCTTTATCCCGTTTATTGCGTCAGATTTTATTAACTATTATTTCTTCAGCATTAACATTTAGGTTAAATTTGATGTATGATTCCAATTCCTGACTGTCTGATAGAGTATTTAAAATTTTATTTATGTCTCATCTATAATTTTCTAATATTAATCAAACTATTTCTTTATATTCTGGATTCAGTCTTACTATTTTAAAATATAGATTAAATAGTTGTTCTATGTCTTTGTATTCTCATTTAGAAATTCTTAAAATGTCTATCATTATTTTACCAGGAATATTTTTATATTTATTTATTGATATTGCAGCTGAAATAGCTTTATTTATATTTCATCAACAATTTTTAATTATATTGAATGCAAGTATGTATTTGTTTATATTGATATCAAATAATCATATCTTTTTTTCTAGTTCTTCTATCGCGTCTATAGTAGCATTTATTTTATGTTTATTTCATTGAGAAAAATTATATATATCATATGCAAAATTCTCAGCATCATCTCATAGAAGCCATCTTGATTTATTGATAATTTCTTTTATATTTTTAATAGATATCAATATGTCATTTTCTGGTAATAGTTTTACTCATTCTCATGTATATTCATAATAAACTCAATCTCTTATATAGTATCATAGTATTTTGTTTCTATCAGTTCTTAATTGTTCATATAGTTTCAATCATTCTTTGATTTGTAATGTATCTTTTTGTAATGTTGCTATTCTTTCCTTTTTTGCTTCTTTTTTTCTATAATATTCTGATATTTTTGCACTTATTTCTTCCAATTCTTTTTTATAACTTTTTTCAAAAAAATATTTTCTTACGATTGTTTGATATAGTTTGTAGTTTAAATCATCTTCTTTACCTTTTTGCATAGCTATTAGAGCTTCATAGTTTTCTAGTTCAGTTAGATTATTATTGATCTCTTTATCTGTATTTGTTAAAGCACTATCAAAATCCTCTAAACCTGTAGATTCTTGTAGTCTTTTAATCTCTCTTTCAGTTTTTTCAATTTTATCATTAATATGTTTTATTTGTTGTTCATCTATTACTTTTATGTGTCAACATCTTACAAGTATTTCTAAGTCTTGATCAGAGATATTACTTAAATCATTACTGTTTTTAGTATTACGGATTAAATCTAAAATATGATTTGTTCAAGAAACAAACTCTTCAAATCATTTAGCATTGTTTTGACCCTTTACTATTCTTTCAATCATAATTTTTAAAAATTAGTTATAAAAACTTATTCTTAATAATAACTGAAAATCAACTTTAAGTCAAATTTTATCATTTATTTGTTTTTTTATAATTAATTGACACAAAATAAAATTTTCTTACAATTAGTTTAAATTAATTTATTTCATAAAAAAATATAATGTTTAAACTACCTTTTTACACATTTAAGTCTTATCCAGAAATTATGTGAAAACCATATTCTGGTGACACTTGATGGATTGATGTGGAGAACTTTTTGAATATTTTGACTCCTGAATTTGTTGCGAAATATTGTGATGTAAATTCTACAAGACTTTGAGATTATTTGGTGGCTAATTCAAAAACCCTAAAAGCATCTAAAATATCAGTATGAGGTAAAAATTATACAGTGTATGATGTATTAACTGCTGTTAAACTGCTTTTTCCTACACTTTGGACTTGTAATTACTTTATTTGGAATGAGTGAAAATGAACTCATCATTGAATAGATATTTTAATACCAAGGTGAACACCTTTACCTGCTTTTGGTAGCTGAAAAATAGTTAGAATAAAAACTTGGGACTGAAAAACTAAAAATGAATGAAATTGTGTAGTTTTGGAAACTATTGTAGAAAATGAGAAGGTGTATATTTGATATGAACATATGGATAAAATCAATGTAACTTTAAATCAAGTTGTTAAGCAATGAGATATTATTTGATTTTGTGGTACAACATGAAACTCTACACAATATCATCTTCATCTACAAACAGATAAGGCTATAGCGCCAACTCATCCTTATTATAATGCAGCAAAAAATCCAGTTGAGATACAAAAATTTACTAACAATCCTATAGAAATTCTTAGAAAACTTTTGGTTTCATCTAAAAATATAGTAGAAGTTAAACCAATTATCGAAACTACTAAACCTCAGGCAAAACCAATTAATAATATTCCAAATCCAGAGGTCGTAAATCCTGTTTCTGATAATGTATTTAAAGATATACCGAGTGATATTGTTTATAAAGACTCTATTACAAAACTTTATAATGCTTGATTGGTAAAAGGGTCAAATGGTTTAGTTAATCCAGACAATAATATAAAAAGATCAGAATTTGTTTTGCTTTTATATAGAGTATCTAATAAATTCGATATGTTCAATGATAAGTCTTTATTGGATGTTACAAAGAAATTTCCGGATATAGACTATAATGATAAAGAGTTATGAGATTCTATAAATTATCTATTGCAGTATTGAATTATTAATGCAAAATCTGAAAAATTTAACCCTTGAAATAATATTACTTGAGAAGAATCTTTGGCATTTTTGGGTAGAATATTCTTTTGATTAACTGATAGTAATAGTTGAAATTGGTACCAATCATATTTTGATACATTTGTTTCTGAGTGAATAGTATCACAAAAATGGTGATTTATCGGTAAAAATATTTTAAGAAAAGATTTTTTTAAATTGTTGTCGGACTGTCTTTCTAAGAAATGATTGATATAGTCTTTTTGTATTGACTTTAGCTGTTGAAATCTTAATTATAGGTATATTTATTTATATTTAGGATTTTTTTATGTGAATAGAATTTTACGCAATACCTCAAGAATTAAGACTTTGATTTGTTGATTTGGAGTCAACGAAAAGGAATATTTCTAGTAAATTGGTTCCAGTTTTAAGTTGACTTTGAATAAACTATTGAGATATCTATTTACCAAATCCATGAAATCATACAGACAATGTTTATATGATGCCAACTTTTTCTGAGTGATCTTGGGAAAATACTTGTTTTTTTAATGGTATAGCTTTCCATCAATTATTAGAGCATTCAAAACAATATTCAGATGCTCTTTTATTTACTGCTCCTGATGTAAAATCTATAGAGTGACGCTGAATTTTTATGTCTCCTGCAGATTGTGCTATTATTTGACTTTCTCAGTAAAGATAATGATATATGATATATGTGACTTGTTCATAGTGGTTGGAGATGAACTGCAAAAGATATTTTAGGAAAAACTCTTAGATTAACTAAAGATTTATTTGGTAAAAAGGCTTTAGAATATATCAATGTGCAGATTGCGCCTTTTGCTAAATGATGTTGTTACGAGTTTTCAAAAGATACTTTTATGGAAGCTTTTTTTTCTTGAATTGTTCCTGAAATTAATAAGACAAAATCTATCATAGAACCTTTTTCAAGTAGATATTCAAATATAAATTGCCTAGAATATTTACTTCCTTGCTGAGATGGATTTAATTTAGACCATGAATGATTGTTGAGAGCAGTATTAAAAGCTAATTGAGTCAACGAAAATAATATAAATATTTCGCCTATGTGTACAATATGTGAAGGTCATGATTACTGATATTATTCTTCCAGAAAAGATCCTAGTAAAAGATTTTGAGTTTTGATTTTTAATAGATGATCTTAATAAAATATGCAACTTTTTATTTGTAGTTTTGATTTAATTTGAAATAATTTGTTGATCTCAGAACAAAGAGTTTTCCATCAATTAAAAAATGTTTTGAGAGCAAATATAAGTTATGAATTTGAGATTCAAAATTTATGTGAAATGTGAAAGATGAAGGGTGAAAGTATTGTTAGATATAGAGTTAAAATTATTGAATTTCAGAAAGATAAAATTATGTGTGAAATTTTAGAAAAACAAGACAAACAAATTGACCCCCAAAACTTTTGAATAATTGTATCGATGCTAAATAAGTTTGATAAAATAGAGTTAATTGTCCAAAAACTATCTGAAATATGAATACCAAACATAGTTTTTGCTCCGACTAATAGATCTGTAGTAAAAGAAGAAATTTCACAAAATAAGTTGGAAAGATTAAAATTAATTTCACTTGAGGCAATAGAGCAGAGTAAGTGATGGATTTTACCGGAAATTATTTTTACTAAGGACTTAAAAAAAATTGTATCAGATAAAAATTTGATTGCTTTTGATTTTGATGGGAAATCTGTGCAGGAAATTGATTACTGAAAGTTGAGTATTGATAATTTATATGCAATTATATGACCAGAATGATGATTTTCTGATAAAGATTATGAACTATTTTGAGATAAGATAGTGGAGAAAATTAATCTTTGAGAAACGGTTTTAAGGGCAGAAACTTGATCTATCATATCAGCTTGGATTATGAAAAATTTATTTAAATAATTTCAATTGTTATGTTATTATCTTTACCTGTTTTAGAATGATCTAGATTCCTTCTTTCTTCTAGTTTAGACAAAGAATCCATTGCTCAAACTTTAAAAGATTTAATAGAAAGAGAATATACATTGTATGTACAATTAAAACATCCCTATAAATCTGTACTTAGAATTTTTTATAGTCCTAGTAGTAGTACTTATATAATAACGAAATATCGAACCAAACTTAGATGAGAATATTCAAAGATTCAAGTAATAGATTGAAAATATGTTTTTACTGAAAGGAATACTTGAAATATGTATCGGTTAACTAAAAATTGAATAATAAAAAAATACAAAGAATAATGTTAGATTTTAAATTATTAATTAGTAAAAATGGCATTTTTTAATAAGGTATGACTTTTGATTTTGGATGAGAAGAGGACTAATTTTATGACTTGTCAAAAAGAAAAAAATAATATAACTCAGCAATATATTATGCCATGAGGTAGGTATGAAAATTGAGAAAACGATTTGGAGTGTTTAGTAAGAGAAATAGAGGAGGAACTTAGTTGTAAAGTTGATTTGACTAGTTTAGAGTTTATAAATGAATATTTGGATGTAGCAGCATGATTTCCAGATAAAGATGTTTCTATTAGGTTGTATAAATGAAAAATAATTTGAAATCCTATTCCTTCAAATGAAATAAAATATTTCCATTGGGTTTGAGCTAAAGATATAAATAATGATAATGTTTCTCCAATTATCAGAAATAAAATTATGCCTGATTTGCTTGAGAAAAATATATTAATTAGCTAATTTAATTTTTAAACTATTTTCAATGACAGAACTAATAATTCCTAAAAATTATGTAGAGATTCCAGATAATAAACCAATAATTTTCCTTGCTTGACCGATTTCTTGAGCTCCAGATTGGCAAAGTGATGCTATAGATATAATTTTTTGAAAAACTGATAAGGTAGCAATTGCTAGTCCAGAGTTTGATCTAAGAAAAGATTTAGTTGCAAAGGCTTTGGTGTGAAATCTGTCTGATAATTTTAACTCTCAGCTTGATTGGGAAAGATTTTATTTGAATCGTGCTATGAAAAAATGATCTATAATGTTTTGGTTGCCATGAGCTGTAAATCATGATCCTAGTCGGCCTTATTCTATTAGTACTCGTCGGGAACTTTGAAAATTTTCTATATTGTCTGCTATGACTTGATCTCCTAAGATGGTAGTTTGATGAGAAAAAACTTTTCCTTGATTGTGAATATTAGCAAGAAATATAGCAGCAGATTTTGAAACTTATTCAAAAGATTGACTAAATTCATCTATATTACCTATAAAAGTAAAAAATAAAGATTGAAAAAACTTATTTAATGCATATGATAGATTAATAGAAACTTGTGAAAAAGCTATACAATTAGCATTAAGTAATTAATTCTAAATTTTACATTCTTAATTAAAAAATATGTATATACTAAAAGATGAAGAAGTTCAGAAATTAATAAACAAAGAGTTTGCTAGACAACAAAATGAATTAGAAATGATTGCTTCTGAAAACTATGTTTCAAAAGAAGTAATGATGGCTTATTCAAATGTTTTTACAAATAAATATAGTGAGTGATATCCTGGTAAAAGATATTATTGATGAAATCAGGTGGTAGATGAAATAGAAATTCTGTGTCAACAAAGAGCTTTACAAATTTTTAAACTTGATTCAACTGTATGGTGAGTGAATGTTCAGCCATTAAGTGGTAGTCCAGCGAACTTAGCTGTATATTTATGAGTTTTAAATCCTCATGATAAAATTCTTTGAATGTCTCTTGATGATGGTTGACATCTTTCTCATGGACATCCGTTGAATGCTTCAGGACTTTATTATCAAATTATTCCATATTGAGTAAATGAAAAAACTCATTTGATAGATTATGATGTATTATTAGAAAAAGCATTGAGAGAAAAACCACAATTGATTCTTGCTTGATTTTCTGCATATCCTAGAAATATAGATTGGAAGAAATTTTCGGAAGTGGCTGATGAAGTAGAAAAACTGCATGGTTATAGACCTATTTTGATGGCCGATATTGCACATATTGCCTGATTGATTGCTTGAGAAGTAATTGAATGACCATTTGAATATTTTGATATTGTTACAACTACTACTCATAAAACATTGAGATGACCAAGATGAGCTTTGATATATTTTAGAAATAAAGAGTTTACTAAAAATTGAAAAATAGAAACTTTAGAAAAAGCTATAAATAGATGAGTTTTCCCTGGTTTACAATGATGACCTCACGAACATATTATAGCAGCGAAAGCTATTGCATTCGGTGAAATTTTAAATTGAGATTTCAAAGATTATGCAAGAAGAGTTGTGGAAAATTCAAAAGTTTTGGCTGAAGAACTAATTGCTAGATGATGGCCAGTTTTTACTGATTGAACTGATAATCATATAGTATTGCTTGATGTAACTCATTATTATGACAAAGACGATGAATGGATGGCTACAGAAGTTACCGGGAAAACAGCTGAACATGTGTTGGAGAAAATATGAATTTCTGTAAATAAAAACAAGTTTCCTTTTGATCCAAGATGAGCTTTGGACCCAAGTTGACTTAGATTGTGAACTCCAGCTATAACTACTAGGTGATTGTGAGTAGATGAGATGAGACAGATTGCACATATTATAAGTGAAGCTTTGATGAATTCTAGGAATGAGGAAAAACTTTCTGAATTAAAATCACAAGTATTAGAAATTTGTAAAAAATTTCCTTTAAGTTATTAATAGTAGAGATGTTTCTTAGAAACATCTTTTTTATGATTTATTGTTTAAATAATGCCTATTTGTTTCTTGGTTATGTGACTTCCTTGAAGCTGAAAGTCTACTGTTTCAAAAATGATTGCTGAGAAATATTCGGCAGTTTTGTTGAGGACAGATGTGATTAGAAAAGAACTTTTTTCTATTCCAAACTACTCACAGCAAGAAAGAGAAGTAGTATTTGATGAACTTTATAAAAGAGTTAGAAACAATTTGTTAGAATGAAATAATGTGGTAGTTGATTGAGTCTTTGCAAAACAATTAGAAAGAGAAAATATAAAAAATATTTCAGATAGTATGAATTCTGATTTTAGAAATATATTAGTAACGGCTGAAGAATCTGTATTAGAGTCTAGAATTGGGCAGAGAACTTGAGATGCTAGTGATGCAGATTACAAAATTTATTTGTTTTTGAAAGACCAATTTGAACCTATAAATTGGGAATATTTAACTATAGATAACAGCTGAACATTAGATGAATTAAAAGCTAAATTAGTGTAACATTTGTCTCTTAATTTTTCTCAGTTCTTTTCCTGCATTTGTCATATTTTCAAGCAGAGTTTCAGAAATTTCTTCTATTTTTTTATCCTTTTTGAATCTAATCATATCTTTTGTAGCCGTTAATAAGGCTTCAGATAGAAATAAATCTCAGCTTAGTATATTGATTCTATTGTTTAGCTCCTCATTTCGTTCTTCTCATAATAAGTTAGCTAAATTTTCAGCTGTAGCAGTAGGCCATATGTAAACAGCAATCTTATCTTTAGGAATAGTAAGTCATTTGTCTTTTATATATCTTTTTTTAACTCAACATTCTTTCATATATTGATCAAGAATAGTATTCATTATAATGACTATTAATGGAATTAGATTACTATTAATTTTTTCTTCTCATTCTTGAGTTCTTCAAGATACTAAATCATCATAGAATTTGCGTATGTCGTAAATATTGTTTCATCAACTTCCTGCTAATCAATAACATATTTTATGTACTAGTGCAAATGTTGCATTTTCAATTTTTTCTTTATTTTTATATAGTCTATATCAAATATGTCTTTTGAAACTATTGAATTCTTTATTTCAATTTATAATTGCATTGAACACTCATATTACTTTATTTTCCATATATAATTTTCGATCCATTTCATTGTAAAAATCTGTTCTAAACAATGTTCATGATTCAACATCTTCAAAGCTTCTAAGTTCCATATTTTACATAATTAAATTATAAATTATTAACTTTAATAATTGTTTTACATATTATTTCAAGGTAAATATTTATATTGACTAATATTTTATTGAATGATTATATGAAATAAGTATAACCGTTTTAGATTTTAGAAAGTAAACAAATAATATGCTTAATTTATCAGTATTAAAAGATAATTTATCTGTTTGTCGTTTGTCTCCAGATTATGCAATTCCTGGTTGGGCTACTGCATGAGAGTTATTTAGTATAACAAAAACTTTAGATGAGTTATCAATAGTTTGCTTTGAGAAATATGTACCTACTTGAATAAAATCAGAAAAATGATTTAAGGCGCTTAAAATTGAATGACCTTTGGATTTTTCTTTAACATGAATTTTATCTTCTATTGCAAACCCTTTGGCAGTTGCAGAAATTAGTATATTTGCTATTTCTACTTATGATACAGATTATATACTTGTTAGAGAAATAGATTTTAATAAAGCAATAAATATATTAAAATGATTTTGTAATATTTTAGAAAATTAACTTTAAAATAATGATGATAAATATCGAACAATTTTATATTCCAACTTCTAGAAGTATTCAAGAAATTGATAGTCTTATAAATTATTTTAAAACATCATTACCTACTAATCTGATTATAGCTTCGGACTTTGATAAGACTTTTACAATTGGTAGTGCTTTTACTAGTTGGTCTATGCTTGCTAGATCATGACTTGTGTGAGAGGATTATGCAGCTGAGCGTGATGCTTTGCATGCGAAATATTATCAGTATGAAATTGACCCAAATTTACCTTTGGAACAAAAAAAGCCATTAATTAGAGAGTGGTGGCTGGGGCATTTGTCTTTGCTTTTGAAATATAAGATCAGCAAATTTCAAGTTGATCAGGTGGTTTTAAATCCAATATTTTTTCAGTTTAGACACTGAGTAAAAGAATTTTTTGAATTGACTAAAAGACTTTGAATTCCTGTTATCATAGTCTCAGCATGAATATGAAATTTTATACAACAAATGCTGGAGATTAATTGAATAGATATGTCCAATGTTTCGATTGAAGCAAATTTTCTTACTTATGACGAAAATGGAATAATTAACTGAATTGATAAAGAACATGTAATCCATGTTTGTAACAAAGATGATCATATTCTTAAATTGCAAAGTCAATCTTTGGTTTGAGATAGAAAAGATTTAATTGTTATGTGAGATGGCTTTCACGATACTAAAATAGCAGAACTATTCGATTATAATAATTTATTGAAAATTTGATTTTTAACAGATAAAACTAAAGTAGAGGATTTTGATAACACTGGTTTCGATTTAGTAAATCCTAAAGATGACTTTGAACTTATAAATAATATTTTGAGTAGGTAATTTTTTGCTAAAATTTAGTATTTATGTAAAATTGATTATTTATTGAATTAAAAATATTCATATATGATTTCTCCTGAAATACAAAAATTACTAGATGATCCAAGATTTCCTAGGTTATTAAAGGCCATTTGAAAAAGTTCAGGTGAGATAATTTCTGCATTACAACAAGAAGTATTACCTAGAGATATTACATTATTATGATTAAAAAGATTTGAAGCTTTAGATATCATGTTTTATAGAGATAATGTAGCTTCTCATTGATATAGAATAGATTCAATGATTCATAGTATTATGATTTCTAGTGATATATTAATCAATAGAGCATTGATAAAACGGTTACCTAATGGTTTTTTATTGAGGGATAATCCAATTATGTTAGACATAAAAGAATTTTTAAGTTCTATAGATTTTTATCGTGCTTGATTTATAGCGATCCATCATGATGATACAGAATGATTTAGTTGATTATGAGATATCCCTACTCCAGTTAAAAAATGACTTCCAGATGATTTGAAATCATATTTAGATGAGTTTGAGAGCGTAATATCAATGCAAATTTCTGATCTGGTAAATTTGGGTGATGAATATATATCATTAGAACCCAATCCTTACTTAGAAATATTAGATGAATCACAGGCAAAAGATTCAGTTGAGTCTCAGTTAAATTCATACTTAGATAAGTTAGATTGATTTATGAGTTGTTTTCATGAGGTCACGGCTGGTAATATATTATTTGTTGAGCCATTTAGGAATTATATTAAATACTTTAAAGAATTTAAATTGGGTAAATTAACTAAAATATTACCTTTTTTTAGTGATGATTTTCAAAAAGTGATAAAATTATATCATATAGCAATCTCTGATTTAGGTCTTTGACATTCGTATTATAGAGATATCAGTATTCCCAAATGATTTATGTTTTTCTTGATTGATGATATTATAGCTCAGTGAGATAGAGTACAGGATTTACTATCAAATTGAAAACCGCATACAGTAGAAACAGTTTTAAATAGTGATTTTGGTTTTCCTGCTTATAAGGTATGGAAAGATTGTTTTCTAAAAACTCAAGCACAAGTGTTATCTAAGGATTGAAGATTACTAAATTCTATGGAGATTTTAACAATAAAAAGAGAGTAGACTATGGAACAACTGGATATTCAAGGGAAATTAGATTTAATGCCTCAAAACTATTTATTAAAATTCTTGAGTTTTAGTCGAGATAGGATTTCGTCTAATCGTATCTTAAAATGAGAAAAACCGTTCTATCTTTTGGAGTTGTGAAATGTTGCTATATCTAGTATAAAGTCTTGATTTAACATAAGGCAACAGTTTGTAAAGAATGAAATTGTTTCTTTGTTAGATGAAGCTGATTTAGACTATCTAGCTGGAGAAAGCGTTGAAGAGTTATTTGTTAAATATACAGAATATTTATCTCTACTTTCTAGATATTCTCAAAAACATAATCAGACATTGTTTTTGTGATTTTCTTTTATGTGAGCGTATGATTTTTATCCGAAACTATTTGAAATAATAATAGAAATTAAAGCTCAAAATCCAAATCTAATAATAGTTGCATGATGAGCAGATTTTAACTGACTTCCTGATAAAGAATTTCTAGAAATTGTTTTTACTAACTGAATAGATATTGTAAATATATGAGGTTCAAAAAATTTTATGGATTTTATTAATAGTTTATCATTAGAAGATGTTTTTTATCGTTGAATGGATGGTAAATTAAGTTTTCAAAGTTCAAAAACCTTGCCAGATAATTTGTTGTTTTCGGTAGATGATGTTAATTTTAAATCATCACCTAAAGATGCTATTCGTTGATATTATGATAATACAAAACGTTGTTTTTATTTCTCAATGAGTAATAGTAGTTGTTTAAATTCTTGCTCTTATTGCGCTAACTCAATTCACGAAGAATCTCAGAAAATTAACAACAATACTTATAATAGTGCGATTTCTGATTTTAACGAACAAATTTCAGCAATAGATGATAACGATATCTGAGTAGAATTACAAATGCCTAATCCTACACAATATATTGATGACTTTGTGATTTTTATGAAATCAATAAATTTATCTAAGGTTTCTTGAATTGCATTTTATGCAGATTTTATGTGATTGGGAAATCCTAAAACCTATAAGAAATTTACAGATTTAATAGATTGGTTATTAGAAAGTTATCCTAAGCTAAGTATTAATACAAATTTTGCAGTTGATGCACTTCATTATTAAAACGATTGAGAGTTTATCGGTAGAACAATGTGAAAAAAAATAGCAGATGAATCAAAATATATCAATGCACACAAATATTTTGCTGATTACATAAATAGATATAAAGATAATGGTAGGATAGATATTCCTTGTAATTTCATATTTCATCCTAATATGGACTTCGATATGTATTTTGAGAAGTTAGAATATATTAAGAATATTTCCAGCATGAAAAATTGAACCAATCCTCAGTTTATATTGGTTCCTCATATGCATACCAAGATAAATTCTGATCACAAATGATATTTTTTACCGGAGTATATCTGATGACAATTTTTATGATCTGATTTCTATGATAGAGTTAGTGAACCATCATATTGGTGATATTTTTATTTAAATTCTTGCTTTTTGGATTGATATGTCATTTCAAAAGTATTATCAGTTTGATGATTATTTGAGTCTATGTTAACTTATCTAAAGAATCAAGATTTTTCGGACGATGAGAAAAAACTTATTTTCTTGCCTAGATTTTTACAGTTATTACTAAAAAAATTTAAAAGAGATTTTTGAAAATTTGGATCAATTTCCTTTATGTTAAAACATCCAATATATTTCAAGAGAAATTATAAATCAAATAAAATTCAGTTTTGAATAGCAGTAAAATTTGTTGTGGACTATATTTCTTATATAATATTTAGGGAAAATTATATTAGACATAATAATCCGAATTATTCCAATGAAATGTTAGATGACTTTTTATGATTCCTTGAATCCATTAAGCAAGATTTTTTGAATTTGAGAATATAAAATTTCTTTATTTTCTTGTTTAAATATTTATACAAAGAGTAGAACGGAATTTATATCATAATTGTTATAAAATGAATCCAAAATTCCTCGAAACTCTTTTTGATCAAATGACTCTTTGGAAAGAAAAAAATTTAATAACCGATGAACAGTTCAAAAATATCAAATTATTTTATAAAACACAGGAAACAGTTTGAAATCTTAGATCCATATGATTTATACAAATTTTATCATTAATTTGAGCAGTATTTTTGTGAATATGAATAATTTTGTTTTTTGCTGCTAATTGGGATAATTTTTGAGATTTATTTAAAACATCCTTATTGATTGGTACTATGCTTGTTGTTTATGCAAGTGGATTTTATTTATACTATGTAAATGGTCATTATCAGAAAACTTGATATTCTTTGATTCTACTTTGAACTATAATTTATTGAGCAAATATATTTTTGCTTGGTCAAATTTATAACATTTGATGAGACTTTTATCAGGCAATGATGTGGTGGTTTATTTGAGTAGCGCCCTTAGCTTATATTACAGGATTTTCAGCTTTATTGCTTTTAGGTATGGGGCTTTTTTATGTTTATTTGTTCTCTCATATAGAGCATAATTTTACGATTAATGAGTGGATATATCCTTTTTTGATAGCTGCAATTAGTAGCTTATTTATATCAATTTCGAATCTACATAAAGAAACTTTCAAAGATATATATGGAAAAATTTGATTACTTGGAATATTTATAAGTTTTTTTATTTTTACATTTAAAGATTTTTATATAGATTGATTAAATAATTGGATTTTATGAATTCTGCTTTGAATATTGTGAGTTTCTCTTTTGATTAAATTGTATACTTATGTAAAAAAACTTGATTGGGAAAATAAAACTCAAATATTAAGCATTATAAATATAGTTGTATTGATTGCGTTAGTACTAAAATGATATTTTTATCCTGAAAGTCATGGTTATTATTTTGATTATAATCAAGCACATAATTGGCAGTTCCTCACTGATATTAAAATAGTTTTTATGAATATATATTTTGTGTTTTTACTTATTTGAAGCATTTATATTTGATTGGTAAA
>Ga0172367_10003402_pt1 | contig 20682 bp, 19 predicted proteins | sample Lak10m_FD_114542 | JGI IMG/M metagenome (GOLD analysis project Ga0172367, IMG submission 114542) | Freshwater microbial communities from Kabuno Bay, South-Kivu, Congo - kab_022012_10m | ecosystem: Environmental > Aquatic > Freshwater > Lake | place: Democratic Republic of the Congo: South-Kivu...
TCCCATAAATTTTAACCTTTCCGCGAAAGGATTACTTTAGCATGCGACGGCAACTTCCTTCAAGTTTTTTTATGTGTCCTTCTACTTTTGATTCATTTTCAAGAAATGAGCGATTGACCGATCATAAGTTTTCTCAGCATCCGCAGAGAAAAAACATGCCGGCAGAGCTCCTTTTTTACGATGATAGTGAAGGCATTCACAGCAAACGCCTTTCTTTTCACAACCGGGATAACTACAATTACACATCTCGAGATTTCGTTGCTTGTTAGGACAATTCATTGTGACATCTCCCGCATGATTTTTAAAAATGCCATAAACGCATCCTTCTCTTTGCCAACCACTTCTCCCTTATTTAAAACCCTTCGGAGCTCTTCAACAACCTTCAGGCAGTGACGCTCACCTTTAGAAAATTCATCGACAATATTTTGAGGGACATACGTAGGGCCAATAGCTTTTAAGAGTCGTGATGCATGCCCATAAAGCTGGGCCGCTTCAATGTACAATTCAACACAGCGCTGCGCGCCCTCACGCGTTGGCGCAACTTCAATGATTTTCTGCGCATACGCGATCACCTGTTGCGCCCGCTTGATGTTCGCGAACGCTTGCGTTTGCAGCTCATCAACAGAAAGATCAGCCCCCCAGCTTACGGCAGGATTCAACAAAAGCATTGCGATGCATAAGCCTCGTGCAAGGATCACTTCGCCCTCTTCACATGATAGACTTCGCGAACAGAATCGTTGAATTGATTATCGCGTGTTAGGCGGAGTGTCACTCCATCCGGATCAAGATCAAAACCACAATAAATTTTACCACCTGCCTCAGCCACTGAACAATCTGATTCTTGAACACCTAAGACAAGCGCTTCTTTTTGATAATAAACAATTCCTTTCATTTCACATCCAGCCTCAAAATATCGAAAAGTTGATTTTTCAAAAATAAATGTCGCTTTGCGTTCACTATTCAGCTCTCCGTTAATATATACGGCATCCCTGTGCCATATACCGAGAGGTAAAGGACGTGGTTTTGGCTGGCATCCGAATACCCCGATAGACATAACGCCGACCAACACCGCTGCCAAGCTTTTTTTGATCTGTTCTTGCAAATTTTTCCAAAAACGCTGTGTGCGATCCAAGGGTAATGCAGAAGGTTTTTTTGCCACGCCGCAAGGAGCCTGCTTCACGTCGGAAAACTTTGACGACATCATCTTTCCTCTACGCTTATGCCAAATAAACGGCGGAGCCTCTTTTTTCATTGAAAACTATGCTTTCTTTGATTTCGCGCGACGGATAGCAAGGCTGATCTTGCGTCGAACCTCCGGCGAATGACGCTTGCCGTACATAGGATTATTTTTTCCAGATGATCTCTTGGAGATCCTGGCCTTCGCTTCCTTCGTGTGTTTTTTTCCGTAGAATGAATTATTTTTGCCAACCTGGGCTGCGCGAATCTTACGGATCGTTGCGGCAGAATGATGTTTGACCATGCTTCCTCCTATGTTAAGAAACTTTTTAGAACCGTTTGTAAAATTCCTCCATTGCGATAATAATCCAGCTCGATCTGTGTATCCAGCCGCAACAGGACAAAGAATTCTCGTGTTTGGCCCATTGTGCTTTTTGCAAAGACCTTGATCTTTTCCTGAGGTTTAATATTGTTACTCAGACCAACAATATCAAAAACCTCATCACCGCTAAGCCCTAAGATTTCACGATTTTCGCCTGGAAAGAACTGCAAAGGAATAATACCCATACCAGCCAAATTGCTGCGATGAATACGTTCAAAACTTTCCGCAAGCACAGCTTTGACGCCAAGCAAAGCCGTTCCTTTGGCTGCCCAGTCACGAGATGAGCCAGTGCCGTATTCTTTACCCGCAATAACGATCAAAGGGACTTGCTCTCGCGCATAGCGCATTGCTGCAGAAAAAATATCTGATCGCTGACTATCCGGGAAATGTAATGTACATGATCCTTCAGATCCCGGGACCAAGAGATTTCGCAGCCGAATGTTCGCAAATGTGCCTCGGGTCATGATACGATCATTCCCTCGACGGGCACCGTAACTATTAAAATCCTTCTCCTTAACCCCCAATGACGTTAGGTATTCACCTGCAGGGCTCTTACTTGCGATATTACCTGCGGGTGAAATATGGTCCGTTGTCACGCTATCACCTAAAACAACAAGTGCGCGCGCATTTACAATGTCCTGAATGGCGCCAGAGGTCTTTTGCGCATGGCTAAAAAATGGTGGATTCTGAATATACGTACTTTTTTCGCTCCACGAAAAAAGATCGGTCTTGCGGGCGTTGATCTTCTTCCATTGAGGCGTTCCTGATAAAACATTCTTATATGCCGCTTGGAACATCGACGGCTTAACATATCTCTTGATATATTTTTCGATCTCAGCAGCTGATGGCCAAATATCCTTTAAGAAAACATCCTGGCCTTTCTTTCCTTTTCCAAGAGGTTGCTGCGTTAGATCGACGGTGATATTGCCCGCTAACGCATAAGCAACGACCAAAGGCGGACTTGCTAAATAATTTGCTTTGACTAGCGGATTAACGCGGCCTTCAAAATTACGATTACCGCTTAAGACGCTCGCAACAGCCAATGAACGTGCTTTAATTTCTTTTGAAATTTTTTCATCGAGAGGGCCACTATTACCGATACATGTCATGCATCCATAGCCAACAACATGAAAACCAAGCTTTTCAAGGTACGGCAAAAGCCCTGACGATCTTAGATACGCGGTTGCGATGCGTGAACCAGGCGCCAAGCTCGTCTTGACAAAAGGCTTCACTTTTAAACCCTTGTTTATTGCATTGCGTGCCAACAGCCCTGCGCCGATCAAAACAAATGGGTCCGAGGTGTTAGTACAGCTTGTGATTGAAGCGATAACAACTGATCCATGATCAAAAATCGCCGGATCAGCAGATCTTGCCTGCGGAAAGTTCTTTTCAAAAGACTGAGGTGTTTGCGCAAGCAAAACTTTATCTTGAGGGCGCCGTGGACCTGCCAGGCAAGGTTTTACAGTGCCTAGATCAAACGACAATATCTTAGTATAGCGCGGCGATGTTGATGTTTTATCGTAGAACATCCCTTGCGCGCGATAATAACGCTCGATCAGGTCGATCTGCGCCTTGCTGCGGCCCGTGAAGCGATAATATTCCAAAGTTTTCTCATCCACCGGAAAAAATCCTAACGTCGCCCCATATTCCGGCGCCATATTGGCGATCATCGCGCGACTCGGCAAAGAAAGGTTCTTTAATCCTTCGCCAAAATATTCAATAAACTTATCTACAACACCTTCTTGGCGCAGGATTTGCACAAGGTGCAAAACAAGATCAGTCGGTGTTACGTCATCTGAAAGTTTGCCTTTCAATTCCAATCCGATCACATCTGGCATCAGCATATTTAACGGCTCGCCAAGCATAACCGCTTCCGCCTCAATGCCTCCTACGCCCCAGCCGACAATACCGAGGCCATTGATCATGGTCGTATGACTATCCGTACCGATCAGGCTGTCAGGATAAAGAATGCACGCTTTCCCGCATCTTTCTTGCAAAACGCCTTGCGCTAAATATTCGAGATTGATCTGATGGATAATTCCCGTCGAAGGAGGAATAACGCGGAAATTCTTAAATGCCTGCTGCCCCCACTTAAGGAACTGATATCGCTCTTTATTACGTTGGAATTCTTTGGCAAGATTCTGCGCAAAAGCTTTTTTCGATGCGGCATGATCAGTCTGGACAGAGTGATCAATGACAAGGTCACATGGGACTTTAGGATTTATCTTTGTGTAATCCCCTCCCAGCGCTCTCATGCCATCCCGCATAGCGGCTAGATCAACAACACAAGGTACTCCTGTGAAATCTTGCAGAATAACCCTTCCGGGCTTAAAAGAAATTTCACGCTTTTCATTTGCATGAGCAGACCATTGAGCAATAGCCGTAATATCTTCTTGTGTTATCTTATAATTATCATTATTACGTAAAACACTTTCCAGGAGGACTTTCAAAGAGAAGGGCAAAGTACGAACATTCGAAAAACCCAATTGTTCAAGCTTAGGTAGGCTAAAATAGGTAAATTCATTATTTTTGATCCGAAGGATCGAACGCACAGACTGAAAATCCACAAAAACTCCTTTCTATAAAAAGACTTAAAATTTAGTTGATTTTAACATAGAATAAGACAAAGTTAAAAAGAAATATCAGATAAGAAAGGGTGAAAAATGGCGAGCGTTGTAGTCCAGGGCTGCACAAAATGCAAGAAATGCCTCTCCGTCTGCCCCGTGGAAGCTTTTCATGAAAGCTGCGACATGCTTATCATTCATCCAAAAACTTGTATTGATTGCGGTGCCTGTATTCCTGCTTGTCCCGCACAGGCTATTTACGCCCAAGAAGACCTGCCTAAGCCTCTTCGCCGCTTCAAACGATTGAATGCCAAAAACGCGATACAATGCCCTTTGGCTAAAGAGTAGCTATGGCGTTTTTTTATACAATCCTACAAGCTCTGCTTTATCAAGAATATGCCCTTGCATGGCTTTTAGCAGATCCTCTTTTCTCCCGGAGTCAGGTAATTCTGGCAATTCAATATCGAGTGCAAAAAGCTTAAAGAAATACCGATGTGTTCCTTTGGGCGGACAGGGCCCACCCCAATCTTTACGCTGAAAATCATTAAGACATTGCAAACCAGGTGCTGAATCTTCCTCGATCACCGTCGTTGTCGGCGCGATATTGTACACAAGCCAATGATCCCAATTACCTCGTGAGGCATCCGGATCATCCACGATCAAGACAAGGCTTTTGGCGTTCCCTGGAACATCGGCGATCTCAAGCCGCGGCGAGATATCTTGCCCTTGGCATGTAAATTTTGCCGGCAAAACAGCGTTGTGTTGGAATTCAGGACTTGTGATCTCCATAGCAAAACCTCCCTTGATAAGAACAAAAAGACTTATAACTGCAAGAAATAAATATTGTCGCATAATATTTTATTTAACCTCGATCCCGATAGGACAATGATCAGATCCTGGCACATCTTTTAGAATAAACGCTGATTTAATATCCGCTATCATATTCTCACTGACAAAGAAATAATCGATCCGCCAACCTACGTTACGCTCTCGAGCAGCTGTAAAATAATCCCACCACGTATAATGCCCGCTTTCTTTGTGAAAATGGCGAAACGTGTCAACATAGCCCTTGGCGATCAGCTTCGTGACCCAGGCCCGTTCCTCTGGAAGAAACCCGGTATTTTTAACATTTTCCTTAGGCCGCGCCAGATCGATCTCTTCGTGCGCGGTATTGACATCGCCACAAATAATAATTTTGCGTCCTGCCTTTTTATATTTTTCAACCACTTTTAAAAATTGACCATAGAACGCCATCTTGTACGGCACGCGCACATTACCGGAACTGCCATTGGGAAAATAAATATTGAAAAGCACAAAATCTCCGAAATCTAAGATCAGATTCCGCCCTTCACGATCAAATTCCTTTTTTCCTATCTTTTCCGAAAAACTTTTAGGCTCTTTCTTTGCATATACCACAACGCCGCTATAGCCTTTCTTTTCTGCCGCCGACCAATAACTTTTATAGCCTAAAGGCGTCAATAGATCAGCACCAAGCTGGTTCGGATGGCATTTTGTTTCTTGAAGGCACAGGATATCCGGATTTACTTTTTTTAGCCAATCTGAAAATCCTTTTTTCGCGATCGCGCGTATCCCGTTAACATTCCAGCTTAAAATAATCATAAAACCTTTCTAGGCAAAATACCCCTGACAGCGTGTCTGACAAAATACACAACACCCATTCTTGATGTTGATCTTGCCAACCGCATGACCTTTTCGCTCGATCAAAACTTTACCGCAATGATAACAAAAAGTTTTGGTGCTTTCTATGTCGGCAATATTTCCGGTATAAACATAATGCATACCACAGCGCCATGCAACATCCCTTGCTTTAAGCAAAACATCTTCTGGGGTCGGCTCAGAATCCAGGAACTTATGGTCAGGATGAAACGCGCTAAAATGCAGCGGGACGTCAACACCTAAATGGCGAACAATCCATCGGCACATGGCTTCTATTTCCGAAAGAGAATCATTCTGCCCGGGAAGAAGTAAATTTGTAAGCTCGAGCCATATCTGTGTCTTTTTCTTTATGTAAATGAGTGTTTCCAGAATGGGATCTAGGGCAGCAGAGCAAAACTTTTGATAAAACTCGCTTGAAAATCCTTTTAGGTCGACATTGGCTGCATCCATAGACCTAAAGAATTCTTCACGTGCCCCCGCGCAAATATATCCGGCTGTCACCGCAACGGTCTTAATGCCTTTTTTTTGACATTCTTTTGCCACATCAATAACATATTCTGCAGAAATGATCGGTTCATTATAAGTAAAAGCAACGCTTGAGCATTTTTCTTTCTTGGCAGCAGCACAAATTTCTTGAGGCTGTGCACAACAAACTATCTGGCTATTATCACAAGGATTGCTGATGCGCCAATTTTGACAAAATGAGCACCCTAAGTTGCATCCGATAGTCCCAAAGGACAGGATTTGGCTTCCAGGCAAGAAATGAAAAAGAGGCTTTTTCTCTATAGGGTCAACGGCTAAACCGCTTGTTACGCCATACAGCGTTTTAAGAGTGCCCTGAATATTCTGGCGGACAAAACAAAAACCCCGCTCCCCGTCGTTTAAAATACAATGGCGAGGACAAAGCAGGCACTGAATGCCCTGCCCACAGCTCTTCCACCATCGCGCGGAACGCAAGAATGCGTCGTTTGGAGGTCTCATAAATCAAAAAAAAGCGGAAAACAAAATGTTCTCCGCTTTAGTAGGGCATGTTTATTGACCATTACTGACCTGCAATTGGACTTTCCCCCATCTCAACAGCTGCATTTTCTGCATTAATTTTCTCAGCCGTTGCGCTCTGAACAACATCCTCTGCGGCATCGCTCATGGTGTCAACATCTTCCATCATATCAGCCGTATATTTCTCGATACGGATGGCGATTTTTTGATCTCCGTTAACTTGATATTCGATCTCAATATCATCACCGGATTTAATATCTGCGTATCCAGGAACACCTTCAAACTGTGTTTGAGCATTGATCTGGTAAGCAACTTTAACTTCTTGCCCAGCATCAAAATCGTACTCCAGGATCACGACTTGAGTTGCTGATGCCTCATCGACAACACCAGAGGCAAAATACATCTCCGCCTCCATCGGCATCCCCTCGTCGACCATCTCCTGCGCGCACGAGATCGCCGCAAAAGAGCAAAAAGAAAGAACGCATAATGAAAAAATGGTTATACACTTATTCATACTATCACCCCCTTTCCGAATATTCATACAAAATAAAGAACGCTTTTCGGTGTTCAACGCCAAGGCAAACATTTGACTTGATAACCAAAAAGCGCTAATACTTTCTTTCCCTGACCAAAACTTCTCTCAGAGAACTCTTCTCTCCTGTAAATTATCGTTAGAATATCATACCAAGAAAAGATGTCAATAAAATTATCGCTTTAAAAAGACATGTTGCAGCGTTAACGAACGATCCCCGAAAAACCCATGAACGCAAGCGATAAAAGGCCTGCGAGAACAAGCGCGAGAGGGATCCCTTTCATCGCCTCAGGGACATTCAGTAATTCTAGCCGCTCGCGGATCCCAGAAAAAAGAATCAAAGCAAAGGTAAAACCCAGTGCATTCGCAGCCGCAAACACCGTACTCTGGATCAAATTAAAATCCTTACGGATAACTAAAATGGCAACTCCTAAGATCGTGCAATTAGTTGTAATGAGGGGCAAATAAACGCCTAGCGCCTGATAAAGCGCTGGGCTGACCTTCTTAAGGATGATTTCAACCATTTGCACGAGCGCGGCAATAACGAGGATATAAACGATCGTTTGCATAAATTCGATCCTTAAGGGAACGAGAACATATTTTTGCGCAAGATACGTCATAACGGTTGAAAGCGTCATAACAAAAATAACGCCCCCGCCCATCCCTAAGGAGGTCGATAAGCGTTTCGAAACCCCCAAAAAAGGACAAATACCCAAAAATTGCGTCAGGACGATATTATTGACAAAAACAGCAGCCACGATCATCAAAATATATTCCATTGCTATTTTCCTCCGCTCGCCATTTTATTAATACGGTTGACGATAGCAATCACATAACCGAAAACAAAAAACGCCCCCGGCGCTAAAACAAAGACAAGGATCCCATCTCCACGGATAAATTTATGCCCTAAAAATGCCCCTGCTCCCAAGGCCTCACGGAAAAAACTGATGATCGTTAACGCCAGCGTAAATCCAAGCCCCATGCCCAGCCCATCAACAAAAGACGCCAGCAAGCCATTTTTTGCGGCAAAGGCTTCCGCGCGGCCCAACACAATACAGTTCACAACGATCAATGGAATAAAGATCCCTAGCTGCGCATGGATAGCTTGAAAAAAACCTGCCATCACAAGATCAACGATGGTCACAAAAGACGCGATAACGACAATAAAACAAGGGATGCGCACCTTATCCGGAATAAAATTCTTAAGGGCGGAAATCACAAGATTTGACATGGCGAGAACAAAAGTCGTCGACAAGCCCATGCCAATACCATTGCTCACAGATGTAGTAACGGCCAAGGCCGGACACGTTCCCAAGACTAAAATAAAGACTGGATTTTCCTTTAGAAAACCTTTTGTAAAATTCGCCCAAAGGCTCATCGTTTAAATCCTCTCTTGTAAGCGTCATAGGCGCGCGTCACCGCATCACAAAATGCCCGAGAGCTGATCGTCGCCGCTGTAATCGCATCAACGCTGCCGCCATCTTTCTTCACCTTCATGATAAAGGTCGAGGGATCCTTTCCAAAAAATTGTTTTGCGAAATCAGATTTTTCCTCCGCGATCTTATCCCCTAGCCCAGGTGTTTCGCTAGCTTGAACAACAACGATTTTGTTGATTGTCCCATCAGGCAAAAGACCTACCATCAGCTTGATCTCCCCGGAAAATCCTTTCCGCGTAAATGTTTCAACCGCCGCACCGACGAACTTTCCTTTCTTTTTTGCCGGATAAAAAACAAGGACCCCCTCGTCAACGCTTACGGACGACGCTTCCTCTAAGGGATCGTTATCGAACGAAGGCAAAACTTGTTCGACGGCAGAGATCTTTTTTGCCAAGATCGCTTTCGCGATCGGCTCCTTGGTCAGCTCATAGGCAACGCCCAAGGCAGCCGATGATGCAAGGCAAATAACAAGCAGTGTGCTCACCATGTTGGCGAATGTTGACGGTTTAGCCATGTTTTAATTTTCCATATTTTTGTGGCTTTGTAAAACGGTCGATCAGCGGAACAAAAGCATTCATAATAAGGATCGCAAAAGACATCCCTTCCGGATAAGCACCAAAAACACGAATGACAACGGTAAGGATTCCTATCGCGATCCCAAAAATGATCATTCCTGCTGGCGTCATAGGCGAGGTCACCATGTCCGTCGCCATAAAGATCGCGCCCAAAAAAATACCTCCGGTCAGGATGTGAAAAAGCGGGGACATATTGGTCTGAGGATTCACCATCCACAAAATACCGGAGAAAATAAAAACAGAGGAAATGACAGCCAGCGGGATCTCCAGCTGGATAACCTTGCGATATAATAAATAGAGGCCGCCTAAGCTAAGCAGCAACACAGAAACTTCTCCTAAGCATCCTCCACGCTGGCCGATCAATAAGTCCCAATAATTCGGCAACGATGCCATAAGCTGGTCGGAAGCAATGCCGTTCTTTAATCCTTCTTTGGCGATGGACAGCGGCGTTGCTGCCGTTACAGCATCGATCATTTGTCCTCGATTCGCCAGCGGAACAGGCCAACTTGTCATCGCGACCGGAAACGAGATCAGCATAAAAACCCTTCCTACAAGTGCCGGATTAAAAGGGTTGTTCCCTATCCCCCCAAACGTCATTTTCGCGATAGCAATGGCGACAAAACCACCTACAACGATCATCCAATTCGGGATATTGCTCGGCAGATTGAACGCCAGTAAAAGCCCTGTAACAACGGCCGCTCCATCGTCAACGGATGAGGGAACTTTTAAGAGAAATCGTTGTATGCAATATTCGCAGATAACGCACGCCGCGACGCTGACAAAAATAACACGGACAGCTTGGAACCCGAAAAGATAAACAGACCATAACGCGGCCGGTAATAACGCCAAAACAACATCCAGCATGATGCGTCGCACGTGATCCGGGCTACTCACATGCGGCGATAATGAGACGATCAACTTTCCATGGCTCATTTTACCGCCTTTTCTTTACGTCGTTGCGTGATAAATGTTTTAGCCAATCGTATATAATCAAGAAGAGGCCGCTTCGCAGGACAGACATAAGCACACGTTCCGCATTCGCAACAATTCATAACAACCTCGTTCTCCGCATCCTCAAATCTTTCTTTTTCAGCCAAATTCATTAGCAGATAGGGCTCTAACCCTAAAGGACAGTGCTTCACACAGCGCGCGCAGCGAATACAATTCACAACAGGATCACGCTTTGATCTTTCCTGCGGCATAACAAGAATACCGGAAGTCGTCTTAATGACCGGAATATCGAGCATGTTAAGCGCCTTGCCCATCATAGGCCCACCGCTAATGATCTTTCCCGTACTTTCAGGAAGCCCTCCTGCCGCCTCAATCAATGCGGCCATGGATGTTCCCAGGCGGACACGAAAATTTGATGGTTTTTTCAGGTCTTCCCCGGCCACGGTCACGATACGCTCGACAAGAGGTTTGTTTTTCTGGATCGATTCATAAACAGCAAAAGCTGTTGCAATATTCTGGACAACACACCCTGCGTCGATCGGCAAACCGCCGATCGGAACCTGTTTTCCGATCAAAGCCTCGATCAGCTGCTTTTCAGCGCCTTGAGGATAACAAGCCTTGAGAGCAACAACATCAATGCCGTCAAAATCGCTTGCAAGAGCGCTCAAGTGCGCGATCGCATCCTGCTTGTTCCACTCAATACCAATAACAGCCCTTGAAACATTCAAAGCTTTCATCAGGATCACAACACCTACAAGGATCTCCGGGCCTTTCTCGACCATAAGCCGATGATCGCAGGTCAAGTAAGGTTCACATTCAGCCCCATTGATCAAAAGAACATCAGCCCGCTTACCAGCAACGGGTGACAACTTCACATGCACAGGAAACCCTGCTCCTCCTAAACCAACAAGGCCGTCTTGCTGAACTTTTTTGATAATCTCAACACTGCTAAGCTCAACCTTACGTTTCAGCGTCCGTGAAAGATCAACACCCTCGACCCAGTCTTCCCCATCGGCGTTAATAACGATAACTGGACGTTTGTAACCGCTGACGTCCATCGCTTCATCAATTCTTGCAACTGTTCCCGCGATCGTTGCGTGGATATTCACAGACAAAAAACCATTTGCCTGCGCGATAACTTGCCCGGTCTTTACCCGATCACCTGCTTTAACGATCGGCGTTGCAGCGGCACCAAAATGCTGTAAAACAGGGGTCGTGACAACGCCTGGCAAGGGCAAAGATTCTATAGGGCGCTGTGCCGAAAACTTACATTCGTCAACGTGCACGCCACCGGCAGGAAATGTTTTGATTCTAAACTTTTTTTGCATGATGAATTTCGTGGATCGCTCCGGTCGGGCACTGCCCGACACATTTTTGACATAGCGTACATTTTTTAAAATCGATATACGCTAAATTTGTCCCCATGGTGATTGCGCCGAATTCGCACACCTTAAAACATTTCCCGCAGCCAATACAGGCTACGGAACAGTTTTTGCGCGCAACGCTTCCCTTTTCTGGATTACGGCAACAGACAAAGATGCGATGGCCTTCCTTACCCTTGAAGCGTAATTCGATCAATTGCCTTGGGCAAGCTTTGACACATGCCCCGCAGGCAACGCATTTCTCCTCATCGACAACTGGGAGTTGCGTTTCTGGATCTACAGCAATAGCGCCAAACTTACACGCCTTCACGCAATCACCAAAACCCAAACACCCGAACGAGCAGCCCGTTTCCCCGGCATATAGGTTGTGGACGATTTTGCACCATGTCGTACCGTCGTATTTATTCGTGCGCGGACGATTTCTTAAAGATCCGTTACAACGAACTACCGCGATCATCGCATCGCGCTCAACAACCTCAATGCCGAGCGCTGTGGCAACTTGCGCCATACACGTATTCCCACCCACAGGACAAAAAAGCTTATCGAGATCTTTTGAATTGACGCACGCCTCCGCGAACTTACGACATCCCGGATAGCCGCAACCGCCACAGTTCACGCCAGGTAATATCGCCTGTACTGTGTCGATGCGAGGATCTTCAACGATATGGAATTTTCTCGCGACAAGATAAAGCACAACACCGGAAAGCACGCCGATAGCGGAAAGAAGCAAAATGGATAAAAGGATCGTTTGCATCATAGTTCTATGAAGAACAAAAATTGTTTTTTAATGCGATGGCGCTGCGAAAACAAAACAGCATAATACACCATCAACCCAACGATAGCAAAACAGCCCGATAGAAGTTCGTTGCGTGTCAACGACATGCTTGTGGTTAAAGCCATAAGGACCAACAGAACAGGAAAAACATACGCGAGCAGCACCGCGAGCAGGCCCTGCTGCTCCTGCAAAACAACGGTGACCACATCGCCAACATGAAATAATCGGCCGTCAGGCTTCACATCAACGATCTTTTGCGCGCTATCAGCGGTTGTACAGACACCTTGTGCATGACAAGATGCGCACGCCGAAACAGACTCGATCTTGACTTTGACACAGTCTTTGTGCACACCTACGACAACACCCGGATGCGCAATAAACCCTGGTGATGGATCCATGAAGCCTCGTGATCGTTCGACGATTAATAAAGATTACTGTAATCTTGTTTTCTAGAGTTGTCAATGCCTGGTTGAACATTTATTGCCTTGAAAGCCATTTTTATTTTTGTTATCATGAGAACACTTAACGGCCATGATGCGTATCACTTTTCCAAAAACACAAGATCAGTCTGAAAAACGTATAGCGTTTTTTCCCTCTCAAGCAAGAAAATATACGGATCTTGGCTTCGATATCCACATCGAAAAAAACTACGGCCAAACCCTTTACATCGCTGACGCTGAATTTGAAGCGGCAGGTGTGCACGTTGACGAAAACCGCAGGAACCTACTTTTAGATTCAGACCTTACGCTTGTGTTGCGGACGCCTTCCCCTGACGATGCAGCACTTTTAAAGAAAAATAGCATCCTTGTTGGCTTTCTTGACCCATTCAGCAACAAAGAGCTGATCTTGCGCTTAGCACAGCAAGGGGTCAGCGCGATCTCTATGGAAATGATCCCCAGGATCACCCGCGCACAGAATATGGATGTCTTAAGCTCTCAGGCAAGCCTTGCAGGTTATGCCGCTGTCATTCTTGCGGCAAAAGCCTTGCCCAAAATATTTCCCATGCAAATGACTGCCGCGGGAACGATCTCTCCTGCGCGCGTTCTCATTATTGGCGCTGGTGTCGCCGGCCTTCAAGCGATCGCGACCGCCAAACGCTTGGGCGCACGCGTCGAGGCCTTTGATACCCGCCCTGAAGTCGCACAACAGATCCAATCGCTTGGCGCAAAAGCACTCGCGATCGATCTTGGCAACACTACTGCAGCTGCTAACGGCTACGCCAAAGAGCTTTCAGCAGAACAGATCGAACGGCAACGCCAAGCCATGATAAAATTTTGTTCTATGGCGGATGTGGTGATCACAACCGCTCAAGTCTTTGGGAAAAAAGCGCCCCACATCATCACGCAAGAAATGATCAAATCTATGAAGCCCGGCAGCGTTATTGTTGATATGGCGGTGGACAGCGGTGGAAATGTCGAAGGATCCCTCCGTAATGAACGAACCAGCATTAACGGTGTCACTATTATTGGCGCATCCGATCTTTCCTCACAAGTCGCTGTAGATGCAAGCCTGATGTACTCATCTAATATTTTTAATTTTATTAACGAATTTTGGGATAAAAACTCGAAAAAATTTGATTTTAACTTAAGCGATAACATCATCAAGGAATGCCTCATAACACATCAGGGGCAGGTCACGAATGAAAAAATCCGCCAAACGTTCGATCAAGGATAACTCATGGATACTCAAAATTTAATATTTCTTCTTTTTATTTTCATGCTCTCGATATTCTTAGGGTTTGAACTGATCTCCAAAGTTCCCTCAGCCTTGCATACGCCGCTGATGTCCGGATCCAATGCAATTTCCGGTATTACCATTGTTGGCGCGCTTGTTTGCGTGATCTCTGGAGAAAATACCGTAAGCACCGTTCTCGGAACAGCCGCCATTACTTTTGCAATGATCAATGTTGTCGGTGGATACCTTGTAACAGACCGCATGCTGGCAATGTTTAAAAAGAAAAAATAATATGAACCTTATGGTCGTCATTGAGCTAAGTTATATTCTTGCCGCAGCACTTTTCATCATTGGGCTAAAGATGTTGTCCTCTGCTGAAACCGCCCGCAAAGGCAACCTTCTCTCGGCTGTTGGCATGTTGCTCGCGATCATCGCAACGCTTCTGACCAAAGGGCTTGACCTTAGATTAATTCTCCTGGGTGGTGCCATCGGTACTATTATTGGTGTTTTCTTTGCGCGCACAGTTGCGATGACGCAAATGCCAGAAATGGTCGCGCTCCTTAACGGCTTTGGCGGCCTCGCAAGCCTTCTTGTTGGGACCTCGGCATATCTATTGGGATCAACTTTTGACACGCTAACGATTATCACGATCATTTTATCCATTCTCATCGGCGGTGTAACATTCTCGGGAAGCGTAATAGCCTGGTCAAAATTAAACGGCCGCATCCCCTCACGGCCAATTCTTTTTCACGGGCAGCAAATAATCAACGCAGGACTTTTGCTTCTTGTGTGCGCTGCAGGACTTAGCCTTATGCTATCGCCAACCGAAAACAACCTTATCATCATCTCACTAATAGCATTCTCTCTTATCTTAGGAATAACCTCCGTAATCCCGATCGGTGGCGCGGACATGCCTGTTGTTATATCACTTTTGAACAGTTATTCGGGATTAGCTGCCTGTGCGTCTGGCTTTGTCGTAAAAAATAACATTCTTATCGTTGCTGGAGCACTGGTTGGCGCAAGCGGGATCATCTTAACGCAGATCATGTGCAAGGCCATGAATCGATCGCTTAAAAATGTCTTATTTAGCGGATTCGGCACTGCAACAACATCCTCTGATAGCGCTCACGGCGAAGCAAGGTCGGTCAGCGCCTCTGACGCCTACATCATGCTTGAAGCGGCCAGATCAGTTGTTTTTGTCCCAGGCTACGGATTAGCCGTCGCCCAGGCTCAACACATTCTCTACGAATTGACAAAATTATTAGAAAACAACGGTGCCGAGGTGCGTTTTGCGATCCATCCCGTTGCAGGCCGCATGCCCGGACACATGAACGTGCTTTTGGCAGAGGCCAATGTGCCTTATGATCAGCTCTATGAAATGGATGAGGTAAACCGCCTGATGGATACTGTCGATGTGTGTGTGATCATCGGAGCGAACGATGTTGTCAATCCTGCTGCCATACATGATGCCAAAAGCCCTATTTATGGCATGCCTATCATTGAAGCGCATCGCGCCAAGACCGTCTTTATCCTCAAGCGCTCGATGGCTTCCGGCTTTGCGGGTATTCCCAACCCGTTGTTCTACAAGAAAAATTCTCGCATGCTTTTTGGCGACGCCAAGGCATCCCTTCAATCTCTTGTCGGGGAATTTAAACAAAAATAGCTAGGAATTCGATATCAGCACTGGATCTTTTTCCGCGTCAACAAACCCTTGAAGGCTCGGCAATGGCACAATATTGATGATCACCGGCACAAAACCTGGGATGTTTTCCAAATCCACCCCCTGCCATTCGGATGGCAAATTGAACTGGATCGATGATGAGCCCGTGCGCTTGAGATCAAGATTGTCAGAATTAAAGTCGATACCTCCCACTTCGTCGCTATCTTGCGAATCACTTCGGAGCGTAGGCGACTGAGTGATGCCGCCAACCGCACTGCTGCTTTGCGCTTCCAAAGCTTTTTTCACTTCCTCGTTACCTAGCTCAGACAAATGATCGAGATTCCATGCGACATTCCTTTCCTTGATCCTGTCTCTATAAGGCGCAACGTCCATAGCCTTAAGAAACGTGCGTACTTTTTCGAGAATACTGCGCGGGATCTCTTCGCGTCTATTGCTAGCCCAATAATAAATTTTATCAGTGTAAACAAGAAAATCCAAAGCACGGTCATTGCCCTGTTGAGCGTTGCTTATGGCTTTATCATAAAATGCTTCACTGGTCATCAGCTGTCGTGCGTGAAGATCGTTCACGAAACCAAAGGCAGATTTAAAAAGATCTTTGGCAATTGCATAATCTCCGCTATCCGCTTTGCCTATAAGATCGACTATATATTTCTTGCTATCAGGAACAACCATCATCATAAAAGTTCCGCTAACAATGTTCTCGCGGGCACGATAGCTTGTTGTGTATTTTTCAACCCTTTTAACCTGTTTTTGAGATATATTTTTTCCAGGTATAGGAAAATCAAGGCTTGGCCGCTCAATGACTTTCTTTTTAAACGCCTTTACGACAAAATTTTCCTCCTCTGAATGAAAATCTCCATTAGCAGCAAAAAATCTATCTTCTGAGGCAATAAAAATAGGCGTGCCTCCTTCAATCTGATTCATAAGGTAATTATGCTGGTTATAATCAGAGTGCTCGTTTGCCGATCGCCAACGAGCGAGATTCCACAGCGGATCAACTTCTAAGAGCGGTTGACGATTGATCGAAAAGTTTAGCGTTGTGTACGGACTGCCCTCAACAGCCAAATCAGAAATAACAACGCCAAATCCCCCATGCTGAAGTAAATTTTTTGTGATCTCCGATGACAGATCCGCCCTCGTAATATTTTGAGCACCTCTCTCCTTCGCGTCTTTGAAGGCCTGATCTGCGGAAGGAATCTTTGCCGTATTAACATAGAACATAGCAAAAGGATTGATCTTGGCTAACTCTTCAATAGCCTGCATGAACTTCTCTTCGCTTCCTTTTTCTCCCACAAGAACGCTCAAGTCACGAAGGATCTCGGCAGACTTATCCGACGGCCTGACCCTAAGAACACCATCGGCATGAGCCATCATGTCTTGAGCCTTAAGCGATTTCTGGATGTCCTCAGTGGCTGTCCTGCCACCCAAGATCATTTTTTTCATCAAACGGGCAACTTCTTTCTTGTTTGTTGGTATTTTATATTCCCGCGCATACTCTTCATCGATCTCAATAGCGAGCAAAGGTTTTTGCCCTGCGGTCACATCAATCAAGCTATTGATACGTGCTTGTTCTTTTTCTTTTGAGCCTATGACAATAGCCGATGATGCACTTACCGTATACGCCTCCTTAATATGATAACTTTCACCACCTGTTTTCGCGTTAAAGGTTTCGGTTGTGGCTAAGTCTTTCTTCTCACCCTTAAAAACTTCTTTTGCCTTTGATGTTATTTCCGGACGATTAGACGTTGTTCCCGGGACCATCGTAATTACTACCTCAACGCCTTGCGGAGCACGTTTTTTAACGACCTTATAAAGCTTCTCCAAGAACTCTTTCATGTCATACTGACTTGCTACATCTTCAATAGGATTAACAGCGCGTAACATCCAAACTTCTTTTTCCACCCCGTCAACATTGACTGAATTCTTAAGAACAATGACCGATCCGAGAATTTCTTGCCCAGCACCCCGATCGCCCGTGAAAGGAATAGCGCCGACCATGGTGGGATGGCCAAGGGTTTCCTTGATAGACATACCCGTATAGCAAGCATTACCAAAAGACCCGGCCAGTGCTAAAAATAATCCCTTAGTGATCGGCAAAAGGTTAAGCGAAAGTTTTTCGTCTTGCGCTTCACGGCTTTTTTGAGCCTTCTCAAAAATAGAAATGTTAAAAAACTTAAGCATTTCTTTCTTGTCTTTTGTTGTTTGTAAAACATGGTCTTTCAAAAGGTTAGTTTTAAGTTCTACAATACCAGAAATGTTCCCTTCCCCGATGCCTGCAGATAAAATTTCTTCAATCTTTTCTGCCCATTGAGGGTATTTGATCGCCGCATCAAGGACCATGGAGAGATTAAACAACTTTGAAAAATTCTCGTCCTTGGTCAGAAAGACTTTCTGATGTTCCATCTTAAGATCCTTGCCATTGATCGTGTAAACTTTTCCAGAAGCTAGGATCGCTTCTTGCATAGAAAGCAACGTCTCGCTTTTTTGCACGCTGGATAAAATATCCTTTAAAAAAAGAATTTGTGCCTGTATAAAATTATTAGAGCTAGAATCACGACTTTCCAAGCCCGCAATGCGTTCTTGAAGATAGGCCTCCCAGCGTTGCTTCATACCTGCAACGATCTTGCCGGGATCCTTGCCTTGTGATAAAGTTTTAAAAACCTCATTAAAAAGATCAGTAAATTCTTTTGCTCGTCGATCAAAATCCTCTTTATCAGCAGTGCTTAAATTAAAACCGCCTAAACGACTTATCGTGATCGCTTCCGTTTTGTTCTTTTGGATGCGCGGATCAAGTTCAACAAGCGAAGGGTCACTTTCAATAACAGAATAATATTCGTGGACAAACTCTTTTAACTCGCGATTCCGAGCCAATCCATGAGACCACTGCCCTGCTGAAAACCTCAAAAGATGGGTCGCCAGTCCGTTTAAAACCGTGTTCGAAAGAACCTCGTCAGAGATTGCTTGATGTTCAAAGATATCATCTGCCATGGTGGTAACCTTCGCCTTAAGCTCGTCGATACCCTCTCGGCCTGTCGATGAGATAATTTCTTCAATATGATAATCCGCAAGACGCGCATCATTAAGAGGAACTTTGTTATATAGCTGATAGTAGACATCAAACAATTCACTTGAGACAAGAGGACCGAAATCCTGATAATAACCTTCAAGAAAAACCTGCCATTGCCCAAGAGAACTATTGTTCATGATCCCTCTCTCGGTCCAAAAAACGACTTCTCTTAAAAATGAGAGCTCGTTGTCGCGGTCGACCTGAGTTAGAAAATAATTCGTAATATAGTCACGCACATTCGAAGAAATATTATCTTTCCATAGCGATAAAATAAACGCGTCAAGCGCCTTGACCGTTACACCATTTAACGTTGTGAGGATATGGTCCGCGAAAGGTTGATTTTTATTCTCAAAAACAATATTCAGGACGCGAACATCCCTATTTTTAAATACGTCCGGATAACTCTTTACTTTTGAAAGGAATTGATTGGCCTGATCACGAAACAATTGCCTTGCTTCTTTTGACTCATCAAGACGTTCAAGATGGAACTGAAAGATCTGGAACAAAACTTTTTGGTCCTGAACTTCCAGGCCTTGAATCATCTTGCCAAGCGAATGAATCTCTGGCCAGAGATCAGTAACGGCATCTTTAGCCTTAAGCAAGGTTTTCGCGAAATTGGCAACAAATCCGATTTCAACATCCACAAACTGCATGAGCTGTTGAACTGCTTGTGGAAAGGTGCTGGAAAGAGGAATTGCGAACGAACTTAATACTAATTTCTTTTGCTCATCGGAAAACTTAGTATCTTCCTGGCTTGCATTATCGATAAAAAATGTTAATGCAGCGGTCAAAGAAGAGTTCAGCCAATATTTGATACCATCCTTTTGAGTTTGATAAAAAGAAGTGATTGCATGCGGAAACAGATCTTTATTATAAACAAGGGCTTTTTTGAGCGCTTCGCCTGTAGTTTGGTTTACGTCAAGCGAGAGAACAATATCAAACTGTTGCGGGGTCCATAAAAACTCAAGGCCTGACTGAGAAAAAGCATGGATAATGGCATCTTTTTTTGACCTGGCGAACTCTTTGTCAGCGAGCAAACGCGTGAATTGCTCAGGACTATTACTAAACGATTTAATGATCACGTTACCCGCGATAGGCGTTTTGCCATCATCGTAGATGTCCAAAAAGATATCGAGTTGGTCATCGGTGAGCGAGAGGTTGCCATCTCTCGATAATGCTTCGTTGATGACCTGAACATAATAAAGCCTCTTGGAATCCTCAGAAGCTATGCGCTGAACAACCTTTGAAAAATATGTTGGGTCGTTTATGATCATCTGAGCTATGGCATTCACATACGACGTTCGTAGATCTCCTCCATAATACGCGCTTCCTGAATTGGCAGGATCAATAATTCCTGCATAAAAATAATTAAATTGATCTTCGCTAACCTTGATCTGCGGATCACGCTTAAGAGCTGCTTCAAATATCAAAGCCAGGTCCCGGCCAGCATGAGTATCGTTTATTTCTCGCCCCGAATCAAACAACTTCTTAAGCTGTTCAAATTCCAACTTAATAGTGTCGTCTTTTGCAAAATAAGATTGGATGCCTGATAACGCATGACTTTTTGTTTTTTCAGCCGATGCCGGATCAAAAAAAATATCCATCGCCGTCTCAAGGGCAGCAAGATTTCCTTGAGAGACCCAAGTGTTGTATGATCGTCCTGTCATAAGATTAAAAAGATTCGCCCTAACCCCTTCAGGAAGCTTTTGGATCTCAGATTTTAATTCTGACCAATGCTGAATAGCATGCTCAGCAATCCTTCCAAGGTGTTCATTTTCCTTCTTAAATAGATCACCAAAGTGAATAACAAA
>Ga0172367_10003403_pt1 | contig 20680 bp, 15 predicted proteins | sample Lak10m_FD_114542 | JGI IMG/M metagenome (GOLD analysis project Ga0172367, IMG submission 114542) | Freshwater microbial communities from Kabuno Bay, South-Kivu, Congo - kab_022012_10m | ecosystem: Environmental > Aquatic > Freshwater > Lake | place: Democratic Republic of the Congo: South-Kivu...
CAGATCTGCCGGTGTCAACGTCTCCGAGGGTGATGGTGTAGACGGGAGTTCCACCAGGGTTGTCATTCGCGGAAACAATAACATCTCGGGGAACAACCAACCGTTGATCGTGGTCGACAATGTCCCGATGGAAAACACTCCAGGTCTGGAAAATATCGGAAGAGGTGTGGATTGGGGAAATCCCATCGGCGACATCAACCCGATGGACATCGAAGAGTATTCGGTACTGAAGGGAGGGGCAGCCTCGGCACTGTACGGATCCCGCGGGGCCAACGGGGTGATCCTGATCACGACCAAGCGTGGCCGAAAGGACAAAGGGATCGGGGTTACTTACAATTACACGCTTAAAATGATCGACCCATACAGGTTCAGGGAGGTGCAGAATACCTACGGAGCCGGAGGGCCAATATCCTTTACACCGCCCACCTTTCCGATGGATGGCGACACCCTTCTCTATCCGGGCATTTATGGTACCGACAACCTCATCCTGAACCAGTCGGGAGAGACCTCATCCACTGCAGCCGAATTCGGCTACTACGGTTCCGCTGTCTCCTGGGGGCCCAGGATGGAGGGGCAAATAGTGAGGTGGTGGGACGGAGAGATGAGAGCCTATTCTCCCCAGCCGGACAATTACAAAGAGGTCTTCCATACCGGTTTTACCTCCACGCACAATATCTCCCTCTCGGGAGGAGGAGATCGTGGGACGATGCGCCTTTCACTTACACGCCAGGATCACTCAGCGATCATTGATAACAGCGACTACGACCGAACCACGATCAATGTTGGCGCTAATGTAATGATATCCAAGAAATTATCTGCTGATGTCTCGATGACATACGTCAACTATAACCGGCTTAACAGCCCGATGCTGGGAGAAGAGGCAAACTCATTCAGCAAAGGGTATCTCTATTCCTGGCCCCGAAGCTACCAGGGAATCGACAGGCAAAACTACGCAAATCCCGACGGGTCACGAAATAACCAGGAGGGTTATCCCTTCTTATATGTCTCACCCTACCTCTGGTGGAACTATTACAACAACAACACCCAGCTTCAGAGGGACAAGTACCTGGCTGCACTTACCGTTACCTATCAATTCACAGCCTGGCTGAGCCTGATGGGGAGGGCAGGAAGGGATTTCACCCTGGAGCAGTTCGAGACACGCCATAAACCCACTGATGTCATCGGTTTGACGGATGGGTACTACGGAAAAAGCATGAGCCGGACCTTCTCAGATATCTATGAACTCTTCCTTACAGCTGAGAAGGAAAATCTCTTCAAATCAAAATTCAGTTCAAAACTGATGGTGGGAGCCAGCCGGTGGAACTACAACTACTACAGCATGAATGGCCATTCAGGGACATGGTATTATCCCAATATGTATACCTTCTTCAACTATACCGAGACCACCTATGCCACCGATGCCAACGGTCAGACAATCGTGGACAGGGTCGGCAATTCTGCTGCGGAAATCGTCCCTGGGGAAAGCATCAGCAAAGAACGAAACAATTCGGTCTTTGCCTTTCTTAATCTTTCGTGGGATAACTATCTCTATGTCGAGTTGACCGGGCGGAATGACTGGTCATCCACCCTCCCATCCAATGCCAACTCCTACTTTTATCCTTCTGTATCCGTGAGCTTTATCGCTTCCGAAGCATTCAATTTCGATAAGCGTATTCCATGGCTGAACTTCCTTAAAATTCGGGGAGGGATCGCCCAGACTGCCACCGATACGGATCCATATAAACTTGATTTCTATTACAATACAGGAGTTTTCGGCGGGGAACAGACCTCCAGCTTCCCAAATTCAATTCCACCCTATAACCTGGCTCCCCAGCGCGTAAATGCGTACGAGATCGGGATGAATGCCGGCGTCCTGAAAAACAGGATCGACCTTGACTTCACCTATTATTATACCTACTCCTACTCCCAGATCCTGGAGAACCTTCCCATTCCAATCTCTTCCGGAGCATCAGGGATCACGATCAATGAAGGAGTGATCACAAACAATGGCATTGAAATCGTGCTGAACACCGTCCCCATCCAGACCAAAAACTTTTTATTTAAAACCGGTTTCAACCTCTCCAGAAACCGGAATCTGGTGGTCAGCCTGGGTGAAAACGCCGAGATCTATCCGCTGGCCGACATCTGGGGTCTTAACGGTCCTGCCATGGCCCTGCGGGAAGGTGATTCCTATGGGACAATTTATGGCTACGACTATGTCTACAATGAAAACGGGGAACGGATCGTCAACGATGAAGGAACGAAGTACCTTATTACCGATACCCGGGTTCCCATCGGGAATGCCTCCCCCGACTTCATCGGAGGGTGGTATACCGAATTTTTCTTCAAGGGATTCCGGCTCAGTACACTCATCGATGCCAAAGTTGGCGGTGATATCTATTGCGGGTCTTACGTCATCGGGCTTCAGACAGGCCAGAGCCCTGAAACACTGCTGGAGCGTGAAGGAGGTGGGCTGCCGTATACTGATCCGGCCGGTAACACCAGCAATATAGGGGTTATCCTGGAAGGCGTGCACGAAGATGGCACCCCTAACACCACCGTTGTTCATTACTATTACAAGTATCTTCCCAACGCGGGAGGATGGGGAAAAATCATCTCAACTCCGGGGATCGTGGAAAATACATGGGTCAAGATGCGTGAAATCTCGCTCTCCTATACCTTCCCCCAGAAACTTGTCGACAAATTGAAAATTTTCCAGTCACTTTCCCTGTCGGTTGTTGGAAGGGATCTTTTTTACATTTACTCCAGTCTACCTGATAAAATCAATCCGGAAGGTATCATGGGTTCGGGAAATGCCCAGGGGTTCGAGTGGGCCTCCATGCCAAGTTCCAGGTCATTCACCTTCGGGATCTCCGTCTCATTTTAACGATATGAAAAGAAAACTCAATAGAATGATATTGCCTGTTAAACAGATACTGCTTCTGCTCGTATTAACCACTATCATTGTCTCCTGCAAAAAAAACTTCGACGAGATCAACACGGATCCTCACGGTTTCACAACAGCCAGTGACGGATCCCTCTTCAACAGCATTGTCCAGTCACTGATCCTTACCGGAGATGAACAGATGTACATCAACAACGAGATCCTTTACAAGCAGACACAACAGGCTGCACTGACCAAAGAGGCATGGGGTAATTTCACTCTGGGAACAGAAGCTATGTGGAAAAACTACTACCTGACCCTTCCTAACTTCCGTGAACTGGAGTCGCGGTTCGATGCCATGCCGGTCACAGGAGAATCGATGAATATGAAAGCCATGCTGAAGATCATGCTGGCATACAAGACCTTCAAGATGACTGACGTGTTCGGTGACATGCCCTTCTCCAAAGCCGGATTCGGATTCCAGACCCTGGATTACCTGCAGCCCCCGTTTGATTCACAGGAATCGATTTACCTTTTCCTGCTGGATGACCTGAAGTGGTGTGACGAACACATCGATGTTTCAGCCGTGACTACGGAACCTTTTCCCACATTTGCCGCATTTGACCGGTTATTCCTCGGGGACATGGAGAAGTGGCAGAAACTGGCTAATTCCCTGCGGTTGCGCTACGCCATGCGGATGAGTGAAAAAGAGCCCGAACTTGCCGGTGAGATCATCCGGGACATCGTGGACAACCACAGACCTCTGATCCTGGGGTTCGATTTCATCACCTACGTCGGAGAAAGTGCATGCCTCTGGCCTGCCGCCATGGGATTCAAGAACGAAAGCCTGAACTGGTCGTTCAGGGAACACCAAAATCTCCGTATGGGAAGCAATGTATGGCATCAGCTATCGCGCCATGACAGCACCGACGGAAGCGGCATCTTCGACCCTCGCGCCTTTATTTTCTTTGAAGGGAACAACCTGAACAAATGGGTCGCCTATCCTCAGATCCCCGATGCCAGTACGCCTCCGTCAGGAGGTATCCCGTATGGAGCACACCGGAACGGAGCCGGAAGCTTCAGCATCAAAGGGGAAGGATGTATCTATTCACCTTTCGACTACTTCATTGTCAGGGACGAGGATTTCATGCCGATCCCCCTGTTCCTGGGCGCTGAGACCCATTTCATCCTTGCAGAAGCCTATTTCAGGGGCATTGGGCTGCCAGTTGATCATGCACAGGCAGATATTGAATACATGAATGGGATCAATGCCTCTGTGGTATGGTGGATGGAGGTGGCCGGCAATTCGAAGCTGCCTCTGTCAGGATTGAAATTCTCAGACATGGTGACCATTCCAGAAAACCTGAATGCAGCATCGGTCCTGACTGTCTTCGGATCATGGAATGCCTCTTCAGATGAGGAAAAACTTGAATTCATCTATACCCAGCGCTGGCTCGATGCATTCCGTCAACCATGGGAAGCCTATGCGCTTGCACGGCGTACCGGGAAAACACCTCGTGAAGGGGAAGCAATTCACCACTACAGATTGCCATATCCTCCCTCTGAAGTAGAATACAACTCTGCCAACTGGGCAGCAGCTGTCAATAACCAGGGAGGAGGAGACACACCGGAGTACAAGATCTGGTGGATAAAATAGTACAACCAAAAACCAAAACCCATGAAAAAACTCTGCAAAATGATCCGGATTCTTATTGTAATCCTAATTGCATCGCAACCGCTGATGCTGATCTCACAATCGAACCAGTACCTTCATTTCGACGGTGAAGACGATTTTGTCCAGCTCGACGCCGGCGGACAGTATGTTAACGGAAGCAACGCCTTGTCCATAACAGGATGGTTTTACTGTGATGAGCTCGGCTACGGGCAGGGGTATATGGGATTCCGGTCAGGCTCCGGTAACGGAGAGTTTTACCTGATCCAGCTAAACGACGGCCAGATGGAATGCCGTTTCAAATCAACTACGGGACTCCATGAATACGTAACCCCTGTCAACACCCTGATTCCACAGGTGTGGCAACACATTGCCTGGATCTATAACGGGTCGACAGTCGCATTGTACATGAACGGAAATCTCGTCGGAAGTTCTTCCGCCTCAGGAACCTTCTCAAGCACCACCGTTCCCTTCGCCATCGGTAAAAGCACGCTGGCCGGCTACAATTTCGTATACGGAGGCCGGATCGACGAGGTGTCGGTTTGGACCAAAGCGCTCACACAGACAGAGATCCAGGATATCATGACCGATGAGCTTACAGGTAATGAGGACAACCTGGTGATGTATTACAAGTTCAATCAGGGTGAACCCGGGGGGGACAACACCTCGATTACTCACCTGATCTGTGATATCGGCAACGGAGAAAAGGACGCACCGCTCAACAATTTTGCACTGATAGGCGAAACCTCCAATTTCAACGGGACACTTAACCCAGGATACCAGGCCATCTCCTTCCCGCAAATCCCCAACCACCTGACCATTGATGAACCCTTCGAGATTCATGCAACAGCGACTTCCGGCCTGGAGGTCTTCTTTGAAGTGATTGCAGGTCCGGCCACGGTTGACGGAAATATCGTAACGCTTGACGGAACACCCGGGGAGGTTCAGATCAGGGCTACACAGCCGGGGAACGATGATTGGGATCCGGCTACACCTGTCATCAACACTTTCCAGGTTATAGACCCTTACACCAATGTTCCCCTGATCGATCCAAGACACCCGCTTCCGGGAGATGTTTTTGTTCCAGTCATGGGGCCTATCATGATTGCATCAGTTGTCACCATCGAATACCCTGACCTGTTCAACGTCCAAAGCGTGAGCTATGAAGTGAACGGGGAAACGATCGAGCCGATTCCATATCCCGAAGGTCATTATGTTGGATGGTGGGAACCTCCTGCTCCCGGTAACTACAGCCTGGAAATAACTTCAACAAACAATTACGGTGCTTCGTCAACTACCTCTGTCAACATCGATGTCGTTGAGACCACCACTGATATGCAGGTCACTGCCTTCGAAGGTGTTTGGTGCAATCCAAGCCAGGAGACGGTCACTGTTGAAGGAGAACTACCCTCATTTATGGGAGCTTTCGACCAGGTGACCGGAACCCTGGAAGTGTCATGCCCGGCCGCAGGTGGCGGATGCGGGGAATGGGACCGGCTGGCACGGGTGGAAGCACTTAGTCATAACGGAAAATGGATCGAGATCATCCGGTACATAACACCCTATGGCGTTCCCTGTACACACAGCATCGACCTGACCGATTACATGTCCCTGCTGCAGGGAAAAGTGAGTTTCAGGGTTAGTTGCGGAACGCTGGACAATGGCTACGATTATGCCCTGACACTTAACTATCACGCCGGAATCCCCCTCCATAAATACGGGTTCGTCTCTGAAATATGGCACGATGCTTACCCGTTCGGAGACTATGCCATGCTTCAACCAGTTGAAGACTATAGCTTTGAATTTACGGAAAATACCGTTGCGGCAAAGCTGAAGCTGGTCTCCACCGGTCATGGCTGGGGAAGCCTGAACACTAGCAACGCAGCTGAGTTTTACGAAGCCACACACAATATCTGGATCAACGGATCTCCGACCTTCCAGCAGCACAACTGGCAGGTCTGCAATCCCAATCCCGACGCCTGTCAGCCACAAAACGGGACCTGGTATTACAACCGGGCCGGATGGTGCCCTGGATCCATTGCCCCGTGGTTCGACTACGATCTTACATCTTATATCTCGCAGGAAAGCATTGACATGGACTATGTCTTCTATGAAAATTATGTAGACTATTGCCATCCCAATCATCCCGACTGTATCTCAGGGGTTACCTGTGCTGACTGCAACGACGGATTCAATCCGTTTCTTGAGGTTGCCGCAAACATTATCGTCTTTGTGGACGATCCCACTACCGTGGGCATCAAAGATGCGACGAGGAAAACAGGGACTGTGGTCAGGATGTCGCCCAATCCGACGACCGGACTCGTGAACATCACGGTTGTCTGCCCATACGGACCTGTCAACGGCCACATCGAGCTGTATGATATGACCGGAAAGGTGATCGACCGGTTTTCTCTTGTTGGCATCACGACCACCTTCGACTTTTCAAGTTACCCGAAAGGTGCCTACATTGTGAAGATCGCCGCCAACGACATCGTCGAAACACAAACCCTGATTATACAGTAAAGAGGAACCGCTATCGTTTGCTTCGTCCCTGAAATACCCGGAGACCTGGCAATAACTTATTACTGTATTTCGCTATTTCGCTATTTCGCTATTTCGCTACTTCTACTGCCACCCCTCGGCGTACAATCTTCCGGCCATACTTGTCGCGCATCCGGTCAATGGCCTGGTAAAGGTTGATCTGTTCGGTACTGTCCTCAAACATGTTGAGTTGGGGAGTTCCGGAGATCAATCCGCTGAAGCGGACACCGATGAGCCGGATCAGCATCCGGCGCTGGTAAAGCCGGTCGAAAAGCTCCCTCGCCAACGGGATCAGCACATGGTCGAAGGCCGTGTATGGCACTTGTTTCTGCAGGGTGTGAGTGTCGAAATTGGAATAACGGATCTTGACTGTCACACAGGAGGTAAGCTTCTGCTTGTCGCGCAACTCAAACGAGACCTTCTCCACCATCTTCACCAGGATCTCTTTCATCCCCACCATATCAATACTGTCCTGGTCGAAGGTCGTTTCAGTGCTCACCGACTTGGCATCATGGTAGGGATGGACAGGCGTGCGGTCTATGCCATTCGCCTTTTCCCAGATCACGATCCCGTTCCTTCCCATCACCCGTTGCAACATCTCCACCGGCATCCGGCTGAGGGTATCAATGGTGACAATGCCCATCGAGCGTAGCAGACGGTAGCTCTTCTCCCCGATCATCGGGATCTTGCGGATGGAAAGAGGCGACAGAAAGGGTCGCACGGCATCCTGTTGCACATACAGCTCTCCGTTGGGTTTCGCCTCGCCTGTCGCGATCTTGGAAACAGTCTTGTTGACAGAGAGCCCGAATGAGATCGGCAGACCCGTGTTCCGGATGATCACCTGCCGCAGCTCATGCGTCCACTGAAGCAATCCAAAGAAACGGTCCATCCCGGTTACATCAATATAGTGTTCATCGATCGAAGCTTTCTCGTACAATGGCGCCCGCTCCGCTATGATCTCCGTCACCGTGTGCGAGTAGTTGGAGTAAAGCTCCATGTCACCCCGGATAATGATCGCATCGCGGCACAGCATCCGGGCCATCTTCATCGGCATCCCGGCATGCACCCCGAACCTCCTCGACTCGTAACTGCAGCTCGCCACCACCCCCCGGTCGGAGGTCCCCCCGATGATCACGGGCTTCCCCTCCAGCCCGGAATGAACTAACCGCTCCACCGACACGAAAAAGGTGTCGAGGTCAAAGTGGACGATGTTGTGGGGAGAAGACATAAATGGCGAAATAGCGAAATAGCGAAATAGTGAAATAGTGAAATAGCGAAACTATTGATATCGTTTAAGTTTGAGTTTTCTTTTAATCGTTGAAAATATTCGCAATAGCTCCTCTGCTTCATCTTTCAATGCAGCAATCTCAGTCACAGAGACAATCTCAGTTTCACTAAGGAAATCCATCCAGAACAAAGATTCATCACACTCCTCTGTAACGATACAAATTTTGGAATAAAACTCAGCGACGGACCTTCCCCGTGTCGCAGAGCTAAAATTAGCAGCAGAAGAAGTAACACTCTTCATTAATTGCCTAACCGGGATACGGCTAAGGTCACTTAACTTAACCTTGGGCAATAGTTTATAAACATTTATAGCAAACATTTTTAACCTTAACCTCATTTCCTGATTGAACCGATTTACATCATACGTTTTCATAACCCGCTTTTTCTTTCTTAATCCGTCAAACACTAAAAAGGTTAAACATTTCTCCAAGAATATTTCGCCATTTCGCTATTTCACTATTTCACTATTTCGCCATTTCGCCATTTTGATTATTATATAATCATTTTGCCGATTACAAAATAATCATTATATTTGTACCATCAAATTTTTTGACCATGTTTTTCAATTCAAACATCAAAATGCTTCGGAAACGCCGGGGCTTCACCCAGGATGATGTAGCCTCCTCACTAGGAATGAAACGATCAACACTCAGCGGGTATGAAAATAACATCGCCCAGCCGGGAATGGAGGCACTGATCGCCTTCTCAAATTTTTACAAGATCGCCATCGATACACTGATACGCATTGATCTATCCAAATTGCCTGAGAGCCAGATCCGCCAGGTGGAAAGAGGATACGATGTCTTCCTGAAAGGATCCGGCCTGCGGATCCTCGCCTCTACCGTTGGCCCCGACAATGAAGAAAATATCGAACTGGTCTCGGAAAAAGCCAAAGCAGGTTATAGCAGCGGTTTTGCCGACCCCGAATACATCAGTATCCTTCCCACCTTCAGGCTTCCGTTTCTCTCAAAACAGAAAAAATACCGCACCTTCCAGATCACCGGCGATTCCATGCTGCCAATCCCGCATGGAGCCTATGTGACAGGGGTGTATGTCCAGGACTGGAACTCCGTCCACGATAAAGACGCCTATATCATCCTCACATCCGATGAAGGTATCGTTTTTAAAGTGGTGGAAAACCTGATCCCTGAAGAGGGGAAACTGATCCTGCATTCCCTGAACCCATTGTATAATCCTTATGATCTTGAAGTCAAAGATATCCGGGAAATATGGCAGTTTGTCCACTACATCAGCCAGGAGATTCCTGAAAATAGAAATGCCGAGACCTATTTTCTGACCGAAAGTGTAAAAAAGTTAAGGGAAGAGGTCAATATCATCCAGACAAAACTGAAAATATAAGATCAACAAGCTGACGGCAACAAAATATTTCCCGATCATTGCTATTTTCCCCTCCGATTTGATATATTTGCCATGCATTCTAACGAAGAGTACTAACTCAAATAAAACACTGATCATATGAAAGTAGCGATTGTTGGTTCCGGTTATGTGGGTTTGGTCACCGGCACTTGTTTTGCTGAAGTCGGTATCGATGTTACCTGTGTGGATATCGATGAGAAAAAAATCAATAACCTCAACGAAGGAATCATCCCGATCTATGAACCCGGCCTCGAAGAGATGGTTCACAGAAACGTCAATAAAGGAAGACTTCACTTTACCACCAACATTAAAGATGCCCTTCAGGACTGTGAAGTCATCTTCAGCGCCGTGGGAACACCACCGGATGAGGATGGCAGCGCCGACCTGAAATATGTGCTCGGTGTTGCCGCTGATGTGGGACGCTACATGGATGATTATATCCTCATAGTGACAAAAAGCACCGTACCGGTGGGCACCGCTGAAAAAGTCCGGAAAGCAATCCGGGAACAGCTGGATATCAGGGGTGTTAACCACAAATTTGACGTTGCCTCCAATCCCGAATTTCTGAAAGAGGGCGCAGCCATTGACGACTTCCTGAAACCCGACAGGATCGTGGTTGGCTGTGATTCACCGCGGGCTGAAAAGCTGATGTCTGCCCTCTATAAACCATTTACACTCAACGGACACCCGGTCATATTTATGGATATCGTCTCTGCTGAAATGACCAAGTACACTGCCAACTCGATGCTAGCAACAAAGATCAGCTTCATGAACGACATCGCCAACCTGTGCGAGATCGTGGGAGCCAACGTAAACATGGTTCGAAAAGGAATCGGATCCGATAGCAGGATTGGCAATAAATTCATCTATCCGGGCGTAGGTTATGGCGGCAGCTGTTTCCCGAAGGATGTAAAAGCCCTGATTAAAACATCCGACGATTTTGGCCACTCCCTGAGGATCCTCAAAGCGGTGGAAGCGGTGAACGACGACCAGAAACTGGTGATGTTCAATAAGATCAGTAAGTACTTCAAAGGGAACCTGAAAGGGAAAGTGATCGCTCTCTGGGGACTCTCGTTCAAACCTCAAACGGATGACATGCGTGAAGCTCCTTCAGTGGAGATGATAAAAAAATTCCTTGAAGCCGGTGCCAAAGTGAAAGCCTATGATCCCGTTGCAATGAAAGAAGCCAGGCGGATCATGGGAGATGCCATTGAATATGCTGACGATCAGTATGATGCCCTCATTGATGCCGATTGCCTGTTGATGGTCACCGAATGGCCAGAATTCAAATTCCCCAACTGGAAAGTCATCAAGAAACTCCTGAAAGGACATGTCGTGTTTGACGGGCGTAATATCTATGATGTCGAGGAATTAAAACAAAAGGGGTTCGATTACTTCTGTATCGGCGTCAATACCTCAAAATAACAGTCCGATGATCAAAAAGAAGATCCTGGTCACCGGGGGAGCTGGCTTCCTCGGTTCCCACCTTTGTGAACGGTTGCTGAATGAAGGAAATGAGGTGGTATGCCTCGACAATTTCTTTACGGGCCAGAAAGCGAATGTGGTTCACCTGCTCTCAAACCCCTATTTCGAACTTGTTCGCCATGATGTCACCATGCCATTCTACATCGAAGTGGATGAAATCTATAACCTGGCCTGTCCGGCTTCACCCATTCATTATCAGTATAACCCGATCAAAACGGTAAAAACATCCGTGATGGGAGCGATCAATATGCTTGGACTTGCTAAACGGATCAAGGCAAAAGTTCTGCAGGCCTCCACCAGCGAAGTCTATGGCGATCCGGAAATACATCCTCAGACAGAAAGCTACTGGGGCCATGTAAATCCGATCGGTCCACGCTCCTGTTACGACGAAGGCAAACGAGTGGCAGAAACCCTTTTCGTCAACTACCATAAGCAAAACAATATCCGTATCAAGATTATCCGGATCTTCAATACGTATGGCCCCCGGATGCATCCGAACGACGGTCGGGTCGTTTCAAACTTCATTGTACAGGCACTCCGGGGAGATGATATCACCATCTATGGTGATGGAACGCAGACGAGAAGCTTCTGCTATGTGGACGACCTTCTCGATGGGATGATACGCCTGATGAACTCCAGAGAAGATTTCACCGGACCCGTGAATGTCGGGAACCCGGGTGAGTTTACCATGCTTGAACTCGCTAAAATGGTGCTCAGACTGACAAAATCATCCTCAAAGATCGTGTATATGCCTCTCCCGGCAGACGATCCTACACAACGGCAACCCAATATCGATCTCGCCCGGAAAGAACTCGGCTGGGAGCCAACCATCTCACTCGAGGCCGGATTGCAACGAACAATTGACTATTTCAGAGACATCAGCTAACCTAAGCCATGAAGCTCCTGATCACCGGATCAAACGGCCAGATGGGTAACGAATTCCGCGTTATCGCTGAACATGATAGCCTCAACGAATACATTTTTACAGACATCGGTGAACTGGATATTACCGATCCTAAGGCAGTAACACTATTCATTCAGCAGGAAAAGCCGGAAGCCATCGTAAACTGCGCCGGTTATACAGCAGTCGACAAAGCGGAAACAGAACCTGAGAAAGCCATGCTGATCAACGGGACTGCCGTGGAGATCCTTCCCACAGCAGCCACTGAAACCGATGCCCTTCTACTTCACATCTCAACCGATTACGTGTTCGACGGTACCGCACACATTCCCTACCGGGAAGACGACACGGCCAATCCCATCTCCGTGTATGCAAAAAGTAAATATATGGGAGAAGTGTCCGTATCCAGGTTTGCAAACCGCGGAGTGATCATCCGCACCTCCTGGCTTTACTCTGCCTTCGGTAACAATTTTGTGAAAACCATTCTTCGGTATGGAGCTGAACGAGGCAAGCTTAATGTTCTCTTTGATCAGATCGGTTCTCCAACCTATGCCCGCGATCTCTGTGAAACCATCGTGAAGATTCTCCCGTCAATGAAGTCTCACCGGGGCACTGAGGTTTTTCACTACTCCAACGAAGGAGTGGCCTCGTGGTACGATTTTGCCCTGGCAATCATCCAGCTCTCGGGAATCAGCTGCCAGGTTCTACCCATCGAAACAAAAGATTATCCATTACCCGCCCAACGGCCCTTTTACAGCGTTCTTAACAAAGCGAAGATCAAGGATCGCTTTGGAATATCGATCCCTTACTGGCGGGACAGCCTGCTGGATTGTATTGGCAAACTCAATGAGGAATATGGAATGAGGAAGGAGTAATAAGGTGATTTATTGACATGATGGAACAGTTAGACAAGCAGATAGTAGCCCGAGCCAACGCATGGCTGGATGGGAATTTCGACGAAGAGACAAAAGCCCAGGTTAGATACCTTATTGAGTATGACCATACGGCACTGATCGATGCCTTTTACCGGGACCTTGAATTCGGTACCGGTGGGTTGCGCGGCATCATGGGGGTGGGGACAAATCGCATGAACAAGTATACGGTTGGCATGGCGACACAGGGATTAGCCAACTACCTGAAAAAGATGTTTCCGGATGTGGCACCGATCAGTTTGGCAATCTCCTATGACAGCAGGAACAACAGCCCCTATTTCGCCCGGATCACGGCTGAAGTGCTGGCAGCCAACGGATTCAAGGTATTTCTCTTTCATGACCTCAGGCCTACACCCGAACTTTCATTTGCCATCCGATACCTTGGTTGCCAGAGTGGTGTGATGATCACCGCTTCCCACAACCCGAAGGAATATAACGGAGATAAAGCCTACTGGGACGACGGGGCGCAAATGATCGCGCCACATGATGAAAATGTGATCAAAGAGGTACAGAAGATCACCTCGGTCGACCAGGTTCAATGGAAAGGGAATGCCGAAATGATCATCCCGATCGGGAAAGAGATCGACGAAGCCTATCTTGAACAGGTCCTTGCCTTGCGGTTATCCCCTGAAGCCATTGCCGGGCAACATGGAGTGAAAATCGTCTACACCCCCCTCCATGGTACCGGAAGGACCATCATCCCTGAGATTCTCAGAAGGTTCGGGTTTACCAATGTACTAGTGGTTCAGGAGCAGGCCACCGCCGACGGGAACTTCCCCACAGTCCACTCCCCGAATCCCGAAGAACACGATGCCTTGAGCATGGCCATCCAACTCGCCGAAAAAGAGAACGCCGACCTGGTGATGGCAACCGATCCCGATGCCGACAGGGTAGGAATCGCTGTGAAAGGGCCAACAGGGAAGTTTGTCCTGCTGAACGGAAATCAAACCGCTGCCCTCCTTTTCTTCTATGTTCTGAACAGGTGGAAAGAGCTTGGAAAATATACCGGGAATGAATTTATCGTGAAGACGATCGTGACATCTGAACTTCTCCGTGATATAGCTCAGTCATTCAGCCTGCCCTATTTCGACGTGTTGACCGGGTTCAAATACATCGCGGATGTCATCCTGCAGCATGAAGGCACAAAAACGTTTATCATTGGCGGGGAAGAGAGTTACGGATACCTGATCGGGGATTTCGTTAGGGATAAAGATGCGGTCAGCGCCTGTGCCATGATTGCTGAAACTGCTGCCTGGGTTGCCGATCAGGGAAAAACACTCTTTGACCTTCTCCTGGACATCTACATCACTTACTCTTTCTATAAGGAACGCTTGCTCTCCCTCACGAAAAAAGGGAAGACAGGCGCCGAAGAGATAGAGCAGATAATGATCACCTACCGTTCCAAACCGATGAAGTCCATCAACGGGATAAGGGTGACAGCCATCAAAGATTACCTCTCCTTAGAAGAGAAAAACCTGGAAACAGGAACGATCACCCCCATCCACCTCCCCTCATCGAATGTGCTGCAGTTTATTCTGGAAGATGGAACCGTGATCAGCGTCAGACCTTCGGGAACCGAACCGAAGATCAAATATTATTTCGGTGTCCGTGCCCCGCTGAAAAAGAGGAGTGATTATGACAAGGTAAATGGCATTCTGGATGAAAAGATCGATGGGATCATCCATTCAATGGGGCTGAAATAAATGTCCAAACCGTTATTCTACCAGTTACTTCTATTCTGTTCATTGTTGTTGGTTGCCACCCCGGGCCTGTGTCAGAAAGAAAAAGGCAATAATGGCGTCGGGAAAAACATCCTGCAGTACGACACGATCATGATCCCTGCTGGCATCTATTTCATAACTCCCAGCTCCTATTTCCTCTTCAAAAAGGACACAACGGTGGTGCTTTCTTCGTTCCGGAAACTCAGTTCCGATGAGCTGAACGAACTCAGGACAGAGGTTTTATATGATTCACTGTACACCAAATTTTCCAGAAACAGGATCTCGAAACTGCTATACGACCTCGCCTTTGTTCCGCCACAGGTCAGTTCGCTGCCTGATACCGTTCAAGCACAGAAAATTGAGGTGCCTTTTCTCCAATATAAGGGCATGCATATCCGGTCGGTGCAGATCATGACCATGGACCCTTTCGGGACATCCATCTACGATACGGAAGGTGTGGTGCAAAGCAGGGCTGCCTCTTTTGGCAATGCGATCCATTTGACCACCAGAAAAAGCGTGATCAGGTCTCAGCTCATGTTTCATGAAGGAGAAGCGGTAAATCCCGAACAAATTGCCGATAACGAGAGAATCCTGAGAGACCTGCCCTATATCTCCGGAGCCAGGATCGTCATCTCAGAGACAGCTCCCGGAAGCGATACGGTCGATATCGCTGTTATCACCAAAGACAATTGGTCAATCGGTGGCTCCCTTTCCATCATTGAACTGTCCCGTTACCGGGGAAGCCTCTACGATGCAAACTTTTTAGGGAGCGGCGACCGCCTCTCGGTGAACTGGTCGGTCGATTATGAACGGGCCCCCTTTCTGCGTGTGGATGGCATCTCCTATAACTTCACAAACATCAGCGGCTCATTTATTGACGGGTTGATCTCACTGAACCAGGATGACGACGGCAACCAGACATTGGAAGCAAGCCTCTCGAGACCCTTCTTCAGTTATTCGACCCAGGTGGCCGGAGGGATCAACTTCACCCTGGCCAAATCTGTTACTACGACATCGAGTGACCTGCTCCAGATCGCCATGTATCACCAGGAAGGAGCCTGGCTTGGACTTTCGGCTCCGGTCAGCAGCTCTGACCCGGCCATCCGGTTCGTACTTGCCCAGAGTTATTTCTCCCGCCATTATTTCAGCCGTCCCTTCGCGACCATCGACTCCAATGCGGGATTCTACAACACGACCACGATTCTTTCAAGCATCCAGCTCTCGAAAAATAAGTATTACAATACGGATTATATTCTTCAGTTCGGAAAAACAGAAGCGTTTCCCTACGGATTCCTCGGACAGGTGACCTGCGGGGTCTCCATCAATGATTTTTACTCACGGATCTATCTGGGACTCGCCGCTTCTGCAGGAAATTTTATAAAAAAGTTCGGATACCTCTATGGCGGCATTCACCTGGGTGGATACCTTCATGGAAATGCAGTGGAAGACGGACTCCTGAAAATTCAATCCTCTTACCTGAGCTACCTCTATTTTACCCCTTCCAGGCGCTACAAATTCAGGTCATATGTCACTGCCCAGTACAATTGTCTTTTCTATGAAAGGATCAACAACCAGGATTATTTCGATCTTGCCGAAGCGGCCGACATCAAGTCGGTCGATGCCGATACGATCTTTGATGGCAGCCAGGTGGCATGGCTCTCTTTTTCAACCATTGCCTACACTCCCTGGTATTTTTACGGCTTCCGGTTTGCCTTTCGGGGATCCGTCTGGGCGGGATTATCAGCCCCGAAGAATACATCTCTCTGGAAATCCCCCTTCATGACCGGGATTGGGATCGGGCTGATGCTGAAGAACGACAACCTGATCTTTCCCACCCTGATGATCACCTGCTTTGTCTATCCGACAACACCGGGCGTTCCCCTCGTTCAGTTTGACATCTTCGAAACCGGCAGTGTCATTGAGAAAGATTTCAGCCCGACAGCCCCTTATATCCAAACAATGAGAAATTAACCCATATCTTTGTAAAAACCTCTGCACATGCAAATCGACCTTCCCGATAACGAACGAATCCTGCAATCAAAACAGGTGCTCGAGATGGTGACCGTTGCCAATGATTTCACCCGCTTCCTGGAAAAAGCTGAGGAGTATACCCGCGATGAGATGCTGGGCTATCTTCACCGGGTCCTCCCGATCATCTATCTCAAAGCATCTTTGATACCGGATATCACCGTCACCGATGAGGAAGCTATTGAACATTATGTCACCGAAGAACAGTGGGAGAACCTCTTCAATATCCTCAGGGAGAAACTCGGAGCCAGCGATATTTTCTATTTCATCGACCTGCACGAAACATCGCAGCATGATGCCGTCCGGGCAAGCATTGCCGAAGGGATCACAGATATCTACCAGGACCTGAAGGATTTTTTACTTCTGATCCAGAAACCCCAGATAACATTCAGGGAGAATGCAGTCAAGGAGTGCCGACAGCTCTTTGAGACCCGTTATGGATACAAACTGGTGAACTGCCAAACCGCCATCCACTACCTTTTATACCGAGAAGGAAATTCCGGATCGGCGGATTCTGCCTATCTTGATATTCTCTGAAAAGTTTATATTTGTACTTCCAAACCTATGGCTATGATTGATCGTAAAAAGTTCAACGAAAATTTTGTTTATCTTGATAAAGAGGTGATTGTTGAGATCATTGACATCTTTTTAAATGAATACAAGGAACGGCTTAAAACTCTTCAGGATAACATCTCAGCCATGGATTGGGCTAACTTGAAATTCAATGCCCACAGCCTGAAAGGAGTGATAGCGAATTTCATGGATCCCCAGACCATTGAACTTTCCAGGGCCCTCGACGAAAGAGCCAAACTTCAGGATGACAATGGGTTGCAGGAACTGTACACCAACCTGAAGACGGCCACAGAGTCCCTGGTCGCCGAGTTGCTTGACCTTAAAAAAGAGCTTACCTGATATACCCCTGGCGGTCTAAACGGTTCAACCCCTCTATCGCTCGTGGGTTGTTCACATCAAGTTTCAAAGTTTTTTGATAGTCTTTGAAGGCCAGTTCCGGCTGCTCATTTAACTCATACGCGTACCCACGGTTAAAATAGGCATCGGTATACTCAGGGTCAATCTTGATTGCCTGTGAGAAAGCGTCGATGGCTTTTGGAAAATCGGTCAGGTAGACGAGGTAAATATACCCTTTATTAAAGGGCGCATTTCGGTATCCGGGTGCCACGGCAGCCAGCCGGTCATAGGTTTGAATCGCCTGATCATACTGTCCGCTCTCCTGATAGTACATGCCCAGCAGATAGAGAGCCTCTTTATTATCAGGCTGAACCCTGAGAGCATTCAGCAGGTACCCCTCGGCGAGAGGATCCTTTCTCAGGGAAAAGAGCTCGCCCAATTGCATGTAAGCTTCAATGAATTGCTGGTCCTGATCGACGGCAGTCATCAGGTCACCCACCGCCCTTGCCGTGTCACCCTGTTCCATCAAAGCAATGGCACGTAGGAAATAGGCATGCGGGTTGTAATCATCCATTGCAAGAAGCTCATTGATCGTACGGTATGTTGCACTATAATCCCGCAGAATAAGGAAAAGCTGGGCCATCTTCAGCCGAACTTCCTGGTTGTCAGGATCTAAAGCAGCTCCTAGGTTCAGGGAGGCAAGACATTGCTCCGACTGTCCCATCAGGAGCTGAATATCCGACAGGGTAATGTAAAAGGCCGGATTCTTGTCATCCAGGGAGATCGCCTTGTTGATGTCCTTCAGCGCTTTGTCAAACTCCTTCTCACGGAGGAAAAACTGTGCTCTCTGATTGTACAGGGAGGGATCCGTATCATGATCCCTGATAGCCTGGTTAAGTTCATTCAGATAGAGAGCGGTCGAATCAACAGAGGCTGAAACATCCTTTGGAGGTTGTGACGAATGACACCCCTGTAAAATGACGATGAGACCGAAAAAAATTCCGACAAACCAGTTTTTCATGACAGAAATTTTAGATAGTCCCTTTCAGTGCCTCCATGATCTTGTGCTCCAGTTCATCGGCAAGTTCAGGATTATCAACAAGGAGTTTCTTTACCGCATCCCTTCCCTGCCCCAGTTTGGTTTCCCCGTAACTGAACCAGGAACCGCTCTTTTTAATAATGTTCAACTCTGTGGCAAGATCAATGATCTCATAGAAGCGGGAAATTCCCTCTCCGAACAGGATATCAAATTCAGCCTTCCTGAACGGGGGGGCCACTTTGTTCTTGACCACCTTCACCTTCACATGGTTACCGATGGCTTCATCGCCCTCTTTGATCTGCGATTGCCGCCGGATGTCAAGCCTTACCGAGGCATAGAACTTCAGGGCATTCCCACCGGTGGTGGTTTCGGGATTGCCGAACATCACGCCGATCTTCTCCCTGAGCTGGTTGATAAAAATGCAACAGGTAGCTGTCTTGGATATCGTGGATGTAAGCTTCCGCAAGGCCTGTGACATCAGCCTCGCCTGTAGCCCCATTTTGGAATCCCCCATCTCCCCTTCGATCTCGCTTTTTGGGGTCAGGGCGGCAACCGAGTCGATCACGATGATGTCAATGGCGCCCGAACGGATCAGGTTCTCGGTGATCTCCAGGGCCTGCTCTCCGTTATCCGGCTGCGAAACCAGCAGGTTTTCCACATCCACGCCGAGCTTGTGCGCATAAAACCGGTCAAAGGCATGCTCGGCATCAATGAAGGCAGCGATCCCTCCGGCTTTCTGGGCTTCGGCAATGGCGTGAAGCGCCAGGGTAGTCTTGCCCGACGACTCTGGACCATAAATTTCAATCACCCTGCCTCTCGGCAATCCTCCGATCCCGAGGGCAGCATCCAGCCCGATCGACCCTGTCTTGATGATATCCACCTTCTCCACAGCCGAATCCCCTAACTTCATGACCGTTCCCCTGCCATAAGTTTTCTCCAGCTTGTCCAGCGTCAATTGCAGCGCCTTCAGCTTCTCCTTGTTTTCTTCAGCATCTTTTGCCATGTTTTTTCCTTTCTTTTAATAATGATGCACGCTTCGCTGCTGTAAATGCCGTCATCGCGTTTTTTTTGTTAATACTTCCAGGATCTGCTGAGCGTGGTGCTTTGTGTCTACTTTCGTGAAAATGTGCTCGATCCTCCCCTCTTCATCAATTAAAAAAGTGGTTCTGATCACCCCCTCATATTCCCTGCCGTATAACTTTTTCTTACCCCATACACCATAATCCCGGATGATTCTCTTCTCTATATCCGGAATAAGGTCAAAAGGTAACACATGTTGTACAATAAATTTTTTATGCGAAGCCTCACTGTCGGGACTAACCCCCAATATTTCAACTCCTTTTTCCCTGATAACCTGATAATTATCTCGTATACTGCAGGCTTCGGCCGTACAGCCGGAGGTATTGTCCTTGGGATAGAAATAAAGCACAAGCTTCTTCCCTCGGAAATCCTTCAGGGAGATCTTTTCACCGGATTGATCGACACCTTGAAAATCAGGGGCCGGATCGCCAATAGCCAATGTTTTCATCTCTTTATATGTTGGAATTGATTCGTGGATTCGATTCGCATTCAAAAATATGAAATTCTGTATGGGTACTGCGAATTTTGGCCTGTGAGTTATCAACAACCTACGCGGATTCCTTTTTAAAATACAAACAGAAATCCTTCAATCCGCATCCGGCACAGGATGGTTTGCGGGCGGTGCAAACGTACCTCCCGTGCAGGATCAGCCAGTGGTGAGCCAGCGGGATCAGCTCTTCAGGAATGTACCTGATCAGCTGCATCTCCGTCTGAAGCGGGGTTTTGGCTTTGCTGGTCAACCCGATGCGGGCAGATACACGGTGCACATGCGTGTCGACAGCCATCGCCGGCTTGTTGAATAACACCGGCGCCAATACGTTGGC
>Ga0172367_10003405_pt1 | contig 20668 bp, 18 predicted proteins | sample Lak10m_FD_114542 | JGI IMG/M metagenome (GOLD analysis project Ga0172367, IMG submission 114542) | Freshwater microbial communities from Kabuno Bay, South-Kivu, Congo - kab_022012_10m | ecosystem: Environmental > Aquatic > Freshwater > Lake | place: Democratic Republic of the Congo: South-Kivu...
ATTATTTTCAATTTTATAATAATCTTTATTATTATTTATATTCATAAAATGATTATATAAATCATTTGCAATATTATTTGCATAAACACTCATAATTATTGATAATAATGATTTAAATATTTAATATTATTTTTTAATTGCTGTTATTTTTATAATTAAATAAAGGTAATAAGATAAAACAGCCAATATAGGATAAATAATATCTATGGTCATTAACGATTTTGAATTATAAGATTTAATATTACCATTATTATCAAACATTATACTTGGTTTTAAAATAAATAAAACTAATAAGATTAATATATATATTAAAATAGGTATGATAATCATAACTACTATTCTATAAATTAAATATAATTTATAAATTAGAATAAAAAAGATGATTGTTAAAATTGGTATTATAACAATTGTTATAATATTTTTTTTGATTATAGTTAATTATCAAATTGAAGGCTTTGCGAATAAAAATGAAAATAATTATATAAATACTAATGTAATATCACCCGAATATAATAAAATATATTCTACTTTACCTTATGACATAGTTGCTAAAAATGATATTATGAATATTTATGATTATGGCAATGATGAACTTGATGAAAAGTTTAAAATTATCTTTAATATTGATTTAGCTAAACAAATAAATATAATTGAAGGTATTCGATGGACTAAATGGATAAATGTTGATGATATTGATAATTATTCAAACTTGCAAAATTATTATAATAATACTATAAACATATTTAATGAAAAAATGAATCACGATGAATTAAAATTACCAAATGATAAAAATAATTTTAAAATTATAAAACAAAATCTAAATAAATATAAAAAATCTTTTGATAATAGCAATATTATCCTTTTAGATATTGATGTTCTCATTTATAGATTTAAAAAACCGCTTGCACGTCATATTAAAATAATTTCTATTTGCAATGGCGGTTTTACATCATTTTTATTAGTAAAAATAATTGGGGTCGTAAATGAAACAACTATATATACTAATATAAAATCTATCGACTGTGTTAATAATTATTCCGAGTTTATACCAGAAAAAACTATTATTTACGATGATAAAGATTATTTATATGACACCAATGATAAAGTCCTACATTCAGAAATATCCTATAATCTTTATAATAAATTACTTAAAGATTTGACATATTAAGAATAATTATAAAATGAATACTCAATTTGTCAATAGATATCCAATCCCCCTTCCTATGCCAGTAGTTTCATATTTCGAATATACTCTTTCTGGTAGTTTAACTCCATTATATGAAGAAAAAACAAATGCTATTCTTGAAGGTGTAAAAACAGGTCTCGTGCCATTTTCATTTGTAAAATACTGGGACGAATCAGAAGATTTAACTGCTGAAAGTGATAAAAAGAAACGTACTATTATTCTTACTTCTCCACTTAATATTGTTGATTATCTAAATAATGCTTGTTTTAAGGATTGCAATTTAAATATTACTTGTTTTTATAAGCAACGTTTTATTTAGCAAATGAAATCCAATCACTTTTAATTTTTTCAATTATTTTTATAATTTCTTTGGAATTATCAATAAAGAATCTATAAAACTCATCTTTATTATCATTTTGTAAAGTAAATCTTACTATTAATTGACTAATAAGAGGATGAGGACATATATAACCGACATATAAGCAAGTATTATCATTTTTACGTATATATTTATTATGAATAATAGATTGAATTAAATTGCCTAATGTATCATCTTCATCGTCAATTTGAAAATTATAAGAATTGGGGCAGTTTGCAACGGGTTCAATTGCAATTTCTCTGTTTGCAAGTTTAATATTAAGGTTTTCAATTTTTTCAATAATAATATCTAATGCTTTTTTAAATAGATATTTATAAGATAAATCATTTAAACTTTCAATTTGAAAATTAATTTTTGATGGATCGCCATATTGATTCTTATGATAACTTCTTTGTTTATCTAAAATATTATCTTTTGTTTCAGCTTCTTTTTCATTTTCCATAAAAAAGAAATTTGATAGTGATACAGGAGAAAATGAAGCATTTAATTTGCCTGTTCTTTTAATTGCTGTTGCTTTGAAATGCAAATGCTCTCCTTCTTTTAATCGAGTAATTAAAATCTTTTGTTTTGTTATTTTATTTGCTGGAAAAATCTTTTCAAGTTCTGCTTTTGATAATGCTTTATTTTTATATGTTCCTGTTATATATCCTGTATTAACATTAATCATATTACTTCCAGTATTTTCAACATTTAATTCAAATACATAATCTCCATCATTATATTCTTCTGTTATAGATTCATTAATATGAAGAGGAATAAGTCCGATTCGATGAATCATAAACTCGTTATGCAATGGACTATTATTTACAATTATTTCAACAGTTGGCTCATTTTCTCCATAAAAACCTACAACAGGTATTTCAGTTAATATAATTCGTCTAACACTATTTATAATCGCTAAATCAATATCTTTAATTGTAAATGAATGTCTATCGGCATTTTTTTCATAACTATAATCACTAAACATATTCGATTCTTATTTACTTAATTATTATAATTTTTTATGTCATTTTTTTAATTTTTAATTTATCATTATTTAAATAAATGATTTTATTTTATAGTAATTCAAGTCCGCATTGTTCTGTTTTAATAGATACAATAAAAAAACACGATAATAAAAAAACAATCAAGTTAGTTTGTGTTGATACTATTGTTAATATAGTTAAACATAAAATAACTGATGTTCCAGCTCTTATGTTTATGCCAAGTAAAGAAGTTATTTACGGAAAAGCTGTTTTTGATTATCTTTTATTACCTAATAGAGGTTATTTATTTACAAGCAATAATACAAGAGAAAAAACAGTTATGAATGATAAATCATCAATCAATTCTCCAATCCCTTTAAATACATCTATGCAAAATAATGATGAACCGATGGCTTTCAGTTTAGGTAGTATTTTAACAGATAATTTTAGTAATATAGATGATGATAATGTCAATTCTACAAATATAAATAATGATAAGATTTATAAATGGGATTTTATTGATAATAATGATAATTCCAACCTTGAAAGTGAATATAAGGCACAATCGACAAAATCAGAAAATAAAAAATTACCTTCTTTAGAAGAACTAACACAAGAGCGTGAAAAATTATTTAAGGATATTAAATAATTTTAATATATAAAGAAAATAAATAATGAGTTCTTCAACAGTTATTTTTAATCAATATTATTATGATTTATTAACAAAAATTAGAACTGTTTCTAAAAAACATAAGGAACATAGCAGTACTGCTAAGCGTATTTTAGAAACAATTAAGGATAATTATAAGGAGTTTGATAAAACTTCTGATGATTATGTTAAGTTTATTAATGATAATTGCAATGAAGATTTTTGGAAATCTTATTTAGAAGTAAATAAGGAAGAATGTGATGATTGGTTAAAAAAGGATGAAATTAAACAAGTTCTTATTTATAAAGATATTTCTATTGCTGATATCGCTAAACTTTTAAGAGATAATTATTTATGTCATCATTATTTAAGTGTATTTTATATTTTCAAGAATGAAATGCCTGATGAAAGTGCAAAAACTATTCTTAAACTTTTTCAGACATTTGATGAATCATTTGAATTAGAAAATAATGATTATAAAAAAATTATTGAACGTCTAAATAATATTAAGACTGATAAAGCAAAAGAAGATCCAACATTTGATGCTATGGATAATCTCAAAGATACTACTATTGGAAAAATAGCAAAAGAAATTATTAATGATGTTGATATGAATAAGCTTAAGGAAACAATTAACGATAATAATGGTGATATTTTTAAGGCTTTAGCAAATCCTGACAGTGGTTTAGGAGAGTTATTTTCAACTGTTGGAAATAAGGTAACAAATAAAATATCATCAGGCGAATTAAATCAAGATGCTATTATGAAGGATGCGATGAAGTTTGCATCATTAATTCCTTCGATGTTTGGAAATGCCGGAAATGAAGGTAGCGATAGTGGTGCTAGTGGTTTTAATATGGCTGATATGATGAAAATGATGAGTGCTATGAATATGATGAATGGAAATCAAGGAGGAAAAAAACAAAAAACAGCGGTAAATCATCAAGGATTACGTGCATTAGCAAAAAGAGCTGAACTGCAAAAAAAGAAAGCATCATCTAAAAAATAATCTTTTTTTCAAATATTTTATTAGAATATGATTAATTTTTTTCCAACTTATGATATGTCATTTAAAGAAAAAATCATAACATTGGTTTATCTTGTTTTTTTTATATCATTAATAGCAAGTTTGATATTTAGAGAAATATCATTTTTGTTATTGGGTATAATTATTATTTTAGGTTTGTATTATGTTTATTTATATAATCAGGAATCTAGAAATAAAATTAAGGAAGAATTAAATATTCAAAACAGAGATATCGTTAATGATAAATATTGTGTTAAGCCAAATAAAAATAATCCATTTATGAATCCTAATATAATTGATGGTATTAATAATAATATTAAGGCTTGTCATATTGATAATGACAAAATACAAAAACAAATTAATTCGTTTTTTTCAGACCAAGTTTATAAAGATGTTTTAGATATTTACGGTACTAATTATTCACAAAGACAATTTTATACAGTTCCTTCTTCTACCATTCCCAATGATCAGGAAGCATTGGGATTATGGTTATATAATAGGAAAAAAACTTGTAAAGAAAACAATGGAGAGCAATGTTATAATAATATAATGTAATTATTAATTAGATAATTAGAAAAATGAATGATTTTGATAATCAAAATAGTTTAAATAGTGATATGTGTTGGCAATCATATAAAAACTTTCAAAATGATAAGAGTTTTGATTATTATACTTATGAAAAATACAGTCAATTACTAGATTGTAAAGCAGATACTGCCCGTGTTCCTACTTTTATGTACGACCATCCTAATTTAAGAGGCAGAGCTGGTTATGGTTTAACTGACCCTTGCTTAGTTGATATTTACAGTGATTTAATTAAAAACGATACTCTTTTAACTAAAGATAGATGCAAAGTGCAACTTACAAGCCGTATTTTTACTGCTGTTCCACAATTAAAAGGATGTAGCGGAGATATTAATAAAGAATTAGATATAATTACTGGTAGCGAAACTATTAATAATACTATTAACGGTAATAGAAAATTATTAATGGAAAAACAAATAAAACATCCGATTCCTCTTGTTGATAGTATGAAAGATATTCAAAATCCCGATAATATAGTTCCTTTATGGGTTAATGGTGGAGAAGATACACGTTCATATATAAACAGATTCAATTTTAATAAAAATAATTTTTAATCTTTTTTATTAAAATATTAATATTTATTTATATTAGAATTATGAGTTTTAATAGAACCAAATATGATAATTGTTCTTATAAACAAGATTTAAAATCAAGTGTTGATACATTAAGCCACGTTCTTGCTCCTTATAGATATGAACATAAGGATAAATGTATGCACGAATTAGGTTTTGTTGGTGGAACAGCTGTTTCTCATATTCAAGGCAATCTCGTCGATCTTGATAGTGAATTAAGAGGTCAAACACGAATATTATCAAAATGCTATACAAATAAATATACACCAACTGATAATAATCTTATCAATAATGATAAAACAAACCCTATTAATACTAGTATGAATCATTTACCTTCTTGCCAATCAATTATGTATCGCTCTGTTCCATTACCACCTCCTATTAAAATAAATAATTGTTAAGTTTTTTTTATTTTTATTTTATTAGAATCAAATAAATAATGTTTAATCCAAATGACACTCGAATGAAATATGATAAATCTTCATATCAAGAACAATTAGAACGTTCTGTTTTTCCAGGTTCATATCAATTAAACAAACCTTTTAATGATTGCGATGAATGTTCTCAAGTTGTACCCAATGATCCTAATATTCGATTCCAAAATTATGGTCATAATACCTGTAGTATGAAAAAAGCCGTTGATGATAGCAGTGAATTATATGGATTAAATTATAAAAACTCTAAATGTAATAAAGACGCTTACGCTCCTAATAGTTATATATCAACTGGTTGTGTTCCTAAAACTACAACTGATACACGTAAATGCAGTATTCCAACTGAATCGTGCCGTTTATCTAACCCTCCTTGCAGTTTAAAAGAAATAGGCATTAATAGATTTGACCCATTATGCTGGAATCCACAAGAAAAAGCGTTAGAATCTTTCGATAGAATTGGTGTTGCTTATAGAATGGTGGCAAAAGATAATCACGTTCCTTTAATAGAAAAACCTGAAAATCAAGAAATGTTTTTTCCATCTAAAAATATAAAAGATGATTATGCTGACAATCTAAAACAATGGTCTGTTTTACATCAACCTAATAATAATTATTCACCAGGCTATAATTATAATAATCCAAGTTATGTTTTAGCTTGCAATCGCAATTTAGCAGGTACTTGCAATTAATTTTTATTTATTTTTTTAACTTTTTATCAATATAAAAAAACTTATATAATTTATAGAAATGGACGAAAAAGAAGATTTAATTTATGATAGCGAAGAACTTGATGAAATCGATTATTATGAAATTGTTTCGTTAGATGAGATTATTAAATTAAATCCTACTTTTGTTGCCTTTTCAAATGAAGAAATATACAATTTCTTATTTAATTTCCTTAAATCGAAAACAAAAGCAGAAGGATTTTTAATGTTATTTACTGATATTATTAATAAACAAAAATCTAATATTAATGTCAATAATTTAATTGTTGTTGCTGATGCTCATAGAGCTAAATTGAGCGAAATTGATATTGACGATTTTATTCTAAAAGTTAAAAATAGCAATAAAGAACAAATACAAATCGCTTATAAAAATAAAAATAAATTATGGTTTCCACTAATTTATGATGAAGAAAGCACAAAAATTAAATTGAATGCATCTCAAACAACTATTATTGAAATGACTAAATATGGCGATAATGATAATTATATAATTTTTAAAGATGATGAACGTGATATTCCAGTTATGGGCGTTTATTTTTATGAACCAGCTGTTATTACCGATAATTACTTAAATGAAAAAATTGCAAGTCATCTTAATAAAAATCGATATAAGGAAAATGTATTATCGGGGGATAATTATGGTACATTCGAAGATTTAGTAAAAGATTATAAAATAAAATTACCAATAGACAAAATAGATAATGATGAATATTATTATACGAATATAAATACATTATTTAAGAAGTTTAATTATGATTTAGATACAATTAATATAAAAGATTTTGAAATAGTTAAAAAACATTTAGAAGATTTAAATAAAAATGAAAAAGTTATTGATATTAAATATTCAAAAATTGATAAAATAAAACCTGCACAACTTAAAAATGAAAGATTTTATTTTTTCCATATATTAAAAGACACATATAAATTATTGGATATTACAAATAAATCTGCAAAAAAACTTAGAGATGCATTAGAATTGTTTAAAAAAGATAAAAATTATGTTAAAGATTTGCCAATTATTAAAGACCTAAATACATTAATATTAAATATTAATAATCAAAATTATGATGATATCATTAATAATTTACGTGAAATACGAAAAAATATAAGTATTGATAATTGTAGCGAGTTTTTAGAAAAGGTTGTTGATATTGATATAAAGGACATTGAAAATCATTTTGAAAAAATTAAAACTAAGTTTGAACTTTTATTAACAACTTATAAAGATATTTATAAAATTGTTTTTTCATTTCATACCGATGAACACGAAATTAAAAAAGGTAATGATATTAAAGATTATGAAGGTGTTCCAATCAGAGTTGATGATTTCAAAAAAAATGCAGTATTTGCAGATGAAGATAATGACGATGAAATTGAAGAAATTGACTATAATCCAATTGATGAATTAAAAAAATATTACAATAATTATTATTATAATTTAGAAAAAGGATTTTTAGAAGCAATTAAAATTGTTTTACCTTTTATTTTAAAATTAAAAGAAATCAGCAAATTGCCAATTAATTTCGATTTAATTGTCTCTCATCTTTTTAATATTCATAGAGGTATTCCTGAAAAGTTTATGATTATTAGAGATAAATATGGGACTGAATACGATGATGCTTATTGCAGAGAACAATCATTAAAAACAGTGAAATATGTTTTGATGACAAATGACGAAGATGATAAACTTAAAGATGCGAATAAGGAATATATGGAACAAATAATTATTATGATTTATGATGTTATTTGTTTTTGGTCTATTGAATTACAAAAGGAGATTTTATTGGAAACTTTGCTTTTTATCAAAGATAGATGTTATATTCCTTGTATCCATTTATGGAATGATTACGGTTCGCCTTATGATATGAATAGTAAGGATGGTGTTTTATATTACTTGATTTGTATTTTTGAAGATGTATTTAAAGAACAATTTAGTCAAGATGATAATAATTATTTAGTTTTAGATAAAGATTATAAAAATAAGATTATTAATAGATTGAAGGATAATTATAAAGATGAATTGTCTATTTTTAATAAAGAAGAGAAAAAAAAGAAGAAAGAAAATAAGGGATTAGAAACAGGAAAAAAACTCGTTGAATTGATTAAAAATAAGGAAAATCATAAATCAGATAAGTTTCTTGAAACTTTTATTCAAGCATTAATTTATATGCCTTCATATAAATATGAAAAAATACATAAATATTTATTGGGATGTTGTTTAGAAAAAATTGATGATAATTTTAGTGCAGATATTTATCTTAAAATAAATAGAGAAGATATTAAAAAAGCAAAAAGCAAATTAGCAGAAGAACGAGTCTTAAATAAAGAAAGATATACAAGATTATTTTTAATAAAAGAAGATAAAAAAGAGAAAAAAGAAGGTTTTAAAGAAATAAGCAATTATATTCATTATAAAGATTTATATGAAAGTTCGCTTAATGATTGGTTTATTAATATTAGTCCTAATACTATCTTGAGTAAATCAAATATAAATGATATTAGAATTAAATTGCGTGATACTTATATTATTCATATCAATTATTATCTTCAAACCTTTTTTAATAAAAAACCGGATGTTATAAAAGGTTATAATTTTTCTAATTATAAGCAAATATTATTGGCTGTATCGCAGATTTTATTTTTTCATTTAAAAGATGATGCAAAACCAATTATTGCAAATATTAATGAGACAATAAAAGAACTTGATAAATTGACATCAATTATAAATGATGATAATATAACTGATGTTAATCAAATTATAACTATTATCGTAATTCGATGCTTATGCTTACCGTCCTTTCCTGATATATCAGGAAATGCTAAATTGATTCCACGTATTAGTATTACAAATGAATTAAGCAAAACAATAACATCTGATATTACTAAAAAGATTTTTAATATTATTCAAAATAGTAAAATGCCAACTTTAGAAGACCAAATTAATTATATTAATAATATTCGTGAAGAAAATAAAAATAAGATTTTAGCAACTTTAAATAAAAAAACAAGAGAAGAAAAAGAAATATTAAAAGAAATTAAAAAAATAGGTTTAGAAGTAAATGATGATGACGATGATAATATTCGCATAAATAAAGAAAGAGATGATGATAATGAAATCGAAGGTGAAAGAGAACACGAAATAGGTGTAGAAGATGATGAAGACGATGATGATTATTTAGATGGCTTTGATTTTGGTTTTATATATGCCGATTAATAAAAATAATAATTATAAATAATTATCCATTATTGATGTAGAGAATATATTAAAATGGATTTTGTATCAAATGAAATGCCATCAATGAATAATATATATGAATCTGATTTTTATAATAAGACAAAAAAATATGAACAATCACTGGCAAATAAGTCATATGAAAAATCTAAAAATCCATTTAAAACAGGTGTTGTTCCTCGTCCTGCATATTCTGATATGTTTATGAATACTGATGAATATGATAATACGCCTAATAATCATATTAAAAGTTTAACAGGTAAAAATATACCCATAGAAAACTTTAAACACGGTAATATGCAACATTTTTTAAGAAAAGGCGTTACGCAAAATGTCAATTTAGAAAATAATCAAAACTTTAATGAAAAGTTTGGTTATAATGATTATAAATTAAAAAAAACAGAAGTTGAATCATTTTTTCAACCTACAAGCGATACAGCTTTAATAAAAGGTATGGGTAATAATAATGATTTTTTATTAGACAGAACTAATATAACTAATATTCAAAATAATTATAATCCTATTAAAAGTGTTAGAGTAGCACCAGGCTTAAATAAAGGTTATACATCAGAAGGTTCAGGTGGTTTTCAACAAGCCGATAGTGCTTTATACGCACGTCCAAAAGAACTTGAAGATTTACGACCTAAATCAGACCAACGCAATACTATTTTTGAAATACCAATACAAGCTCCTATGAAAAGTATTATTGATAAAAGAGCTGAAGTTAGTCCGTTTGACAAAAATAGACCAGAAACCGCCTATAAGCAGACAGAAGCTAATTGGTTTAAAGGTGCTTCATATCTAAAAAAAGATAAATTGCGACCAGAAGAAAATCTAAAAGATACATCAAGAATCGAAAGTCATATTGATTATTATGGTACTGCAAAAAATCAAATGGAACAATTTAATAATAATGATAATTATGGTAAAAATACTATCCTAGTTTATAATACAGAAAAACACGAATTATCTAAACAAGCAACACCAGTTGCCAATTTAACATCAGTTTTTAAATCATTCATTGCACCTATTACTGATGTTTTAAAAATAACAATGAAAGAATATTTTGTTGATTCTGCTCGTTATTATGGTAATGCAGTTCCGCAAATACCAGATAAACAAACAACATATGACCCAATAACTCATATTACAAAAACAACTATTAAAGAAACAACCATTCACGATTCTGATAATCTTAATTTAACTGGAGATAAGGAAACTTATTCGGCTCTTTATGATAATACAAAAACAACTGTTAAAGAAACTATTTTATCAGATTCTGATAATCTTAATTTAACGGGAGATAAAGAAACTTATTCTGCTCTTTATGATAATACAAAAACAACTGTTAAAGAAACAACCATTCACGATAATGACAATCTTAATTTAACAGGAGATAAAGAAACTTATTCAGCTTTATATGATAGTACTAAAACTACAAATAAAGAATTGAATATACACGACAATTATGCAGGTAATATAAAAGTTCGCGAATATTCATATGCAAATAATGATGATACTGCTAAAAAAACTTTAAGACAAACATTGCCAAATCAAGATACAAAACGAAATATTAATAATACTACTTATTTTAGTACTTATGTATATGATCCAAAAATAGTAGCTAAAACAACATTAAAAGAAACTACTATTAATTATAATAATCAATATGGTTTTATTTCTGGATTTTTTACAAGTATATTTGGTGGTTATTTAAATAAAAATGTTGATTTTAAAAATACACAACGCCAATATTCGCATATTGAATATAATGGAAATAAAAAGAGTGTCGTTACGCATATACCAACAGACAGAGAAGCTGATTATAATTTAGAAGTTGATGATACGCGTGAATTAATTCAAAATACAGCAGGTAAATATATACCTCGTGGTTCTGGTGATTATACAACTATTGATAAAAAAGATGTTAATATGAATACCAAAAAACAAACAGATGTTTTAGAAGGAGCATTGCCAACTACAAATATAAGTAAAATATATCAATCTACGCCAATTGCATTAACAGAAGAAAATATGACAAAACAAGCAGATAAAAATAATTCTTATAATAATCGTTTAGATAGTTCTATATTATCATCTTTAATTGAAAATGATAATATAATAAAAATAAATCCAATCCGTGTTGATATTTAAAAAAAGCTAATAAATATAAAAATCACCAATATAAAATTGCGAAACTATTGAATTGATAATACTATCTTCTTCTGGTTTTTTAATAATATTCCAGTTAATAAATGATTCATTATAAAAGGAAATAATAATGACAATTTGCGTAATAAATATTCATAAAAGTCAGATGTATTATTACAATCCTTATTTGTTGTTTTATTAATCCCTTTTAAATGTGATAATTTATCTAAATCTTCATAATGACATATCTTGTATTGCATTGCTAATCTTTTATTTCCAAAAGTATTTATTGCTCCTGCGTGTATTAAATCACAATTAAATAAAATACCTGAATTGTAATCTGCAGTTATTGTTTGAACTCTATTCCAAGAAAACGGAACAGTCTTATGACTTTTCGGAATAACTGATAATAAAGAACCTTTATTGTAATAAACAATATATGTATATACAGGATATTTAGTTTTAAATATGTATTGACTTGATGTTATATCTCTGTGAAATGTTGATAATGTACAACCTTTAATTTTATATCTATAATTAATAAAATCATAACCATCAGGTAAATAACTTAAAATATTTTTTAAATTATCTGGATTATTAATAATTATAAATCCATCTTCTTCAATTGTACTATTATTTTTATTTATATATTCCAATTCATATAATAAAAAAATACAATAAATAATTATTATTATAATAATTAAAAAAAAATAATTAGTTTTCGTTTTCATAATTAATAATTATTAACTATAAATAATGATAATAACTAACGCAATTAAAATACTATTACCAATAACAATGCAATCATATAAATTAATATAAATACTGATGGATTGAAATTATGCATAACAATATGATTTAAACTATCAAGCATATATTCATTTGTTTCATCAATTACACTATCAAGTATTGTATGATGATTTTCGTGAAACCATCTACAAAACTTCTTTTTTAAATAAAATGGATTTCTTTTTAATATTTTATGTCTTTTGTTTATATGAAATGGTGTTTTTGCTAATAAATATAAACCAATCGATGCAGTCGCAGGTTCGAGCATTTTTGGATTTATTTTAGTTATAATATACATCATTATATTATTATTAATAAAAAAATAATTAAATCATTTTTTTTATAATGTGTTATCAAAAAATAACATTTCGAAATCTTCTGTTATTTCTTTAATAGAACTCTTCGTTTGTTTATTATAAAACTTCAATAATTCTTCTTTTTCTATTTTCTCAAACTTATCACTTATTTTTTTCTTATAAAACCAATCATTTTTACCTTTTTTTATTAATTTAAATATTCTTGCTTTTTTATCTATTTCTAATATAACTCCTTCATTTGTTTGTTTATATCCAATTATTCCTATTATACCATTATGCTCTTTTTTATGACAATCTTCACAAATACAAACAAGATTATGATTATTGTTTTTATTAAAATTAGAAAACTTGCCATTTTTATCCGCATTTATTTGATAATTAATATGATGAGTTTCTATTGCTTTATTTACTTTACAAACTTGACACATATCCATAAAAATCGAAGAATTGTAATTTGAACTTTTTGTATTTAAAATAGTTGTTGTTAATCCTTGCAATTCTTTTCTCATCAATTCTGCATTATTCATAAAACTTAATGGCATATCTAATGATTTGCAAACATCAATTCCATAAATATTTGACCCTTGACCATCTTTTAATTTTCTTTCATAAATAATCTTATTGTCTTTTATCTCAATATGCATATGATATATTTTTAAGTTTTTATCAATTTTATCTTTTATTATTGAAATGTCTGTTAATTCGTGCAAATGACTCGTAAATATAAATGATGCTTTCTTATTTAACAATTCATTTATTGCCGATGATACAATACAAACTCCTGAAATAGCTTCTGTTCCACAACAAATCTCATCACCTATTATTAAACTATTACTATCAGCTCTTTGTAAAATATTACGCAATTCAGTCATTTCAACTACAAAACTACTCATACCCTTATAAATATTATCATTGCCACATATACGTGTCATTATATGATTATAAGGGTAAAAATCAAATCTTTCTGCTGGTACATACATACCAGCCTGTGCCATTATTATCGATAATCCAACCGCTTTCATAAATGAACTTTTGCCAGATGCATTTATTCCATACAATAATATCCCATTTTGATTTAAAGAAAAATCATTACCAATATATTCAACATTATTCATAACTCTTTCAATAATTGGATGTCTGATTTTTTCAGCATTTATAAATGAATTATTGGCTGTTAAATCAATAGTTGGTTTATAATAACAATAATCATATGCATTTTTGGCATTACAGCAATTAATATCAAGTTCTGATAAGTTTTTAATAATAATATCAAAATAATTTTTATTTTCATCTTTGTAAAAAAATGTTTCAAGAAATGTTAAATATTCTTTCATTACAATTCTTTGTATTTCATTTTGAGTATTTTCAATCATTGTTGAGATTTCATTTATTTCTTTTGACGTTAATTTATAATTAGCATTATTTGTCATTAATTTCTTTTCAAAATTATTCATATATTTCGAATCTTTTTTAATAGCTGTTTCATATCTCTTTTTTGTTATTAAAATAAAATAACCTTCTCTCTCATTATATTCAAGTTTGCAACTTGTATCATCAATATTACTTATTTTCGATATAATACTATTCAAGTGTTCAAGCTTTTCATTATAAACTTGTTGAAGTTTATCTACATCCTCGATATAACCTTTTATAAATATATTACTTTTAATATCTTGAATGTTATATTTACTGCATTCATCTATATTTAATATCTCTAATTGTTTTAATAAAACTAAAATCATATCAATTGTATTTGTATCTCCAATTATTGCTAATGCATCTATTCCATATTCAAACGAATTAATAATAGTTCCCCATTCACAAGGTTGAACCTTTTTTAATAAAATCTTTCGTTTTATTCTCTCTAAATCAATTATATTTTTAAGGTTTTTTATTATTGGTTTATAATTATTATCCTTTAATAATTCTTCGATTTTATTATATCTTGTCAATAGTTCTGCTTTATTATTTATGGGATTCAATAATCTTTCCTTAAATCCCCTTGAACCAAATGAAGTAGAACAATTATTCAATAAATCTAATAAAGGTTTTTCATTTTGATTATTACTAATTATATTTAATTGCAATGCACTATTATATTCAATCGTTAAAATCTTTGAATTATCAATAAGTTCAGGAATATTTAATTCTTTTATAATATCTGCGTTATGTTCATATGCGAATTGTAATAGACAACAAAAACTCAATCTTCCAATCATATATTTTTCAAGATTTAAATATTCAATGATTGATAACATCGTTTTATTTTCAAATGATTTTTCAAGAATCTTATTTTGATAATTGATTTTCTTCATATGCGTATTTAATTCATATTTATCCCATTTTTTATGAATTAAACAGTTAATATTAATAATTCCTAATATAAGATTTTTATATTCATCAGAAATATCATCAGATAATAATAATATTTCAATTGGATTATATGTAGTCAATAGTCTATAACATTCGTCTAATGTATATTGTGGATCTGATTTTGAAGAACCATTCTCATATATAAATGATTTACCAGTCGTTAAATCAACACCACTTATACCAACTATTAATAAATCATTTATAACCTCAAAATAAAAAACCATTATATAATTACTTTTTTTATTCGTAATATTAATGTTCGTCGATGGACTTATTATTTCTGTTATTTTTCTTTCAGGATTCGGTGGTTGTGTTGTTTGCTCTATTAAAACAATCGTAAAATTATTTTGCAATAATATTTGAATAAACTTATTTAAAACATATAAGGGAAATCCAGCCATCAATGGATTGTTTTTTGAAACCTCTTTTATCGTTTTATTTTTCCTCGATATCTGAATATTACATATATCTCCTATTTTATACAAAAATGGACAATTTTCATTAATTGCATATAATTCAAAAAATGAACCTACTTGCATTAATATTATCGTATTCTCACCATATTTCTCTCTATACTCTTCTTGATATTTCAAATAATCATCTATTATCATTATTTAAAAAATATTTACAGGTCATTGATATATATCAATTATTTTTTATATCATTTTATAATCTTATGTTATAATAAGATTAAGTTATGAAAAAAACAAAAAACAAGAACAAAAATCTTATTTTTCATTAATTTCTAAAAATAAATTATCGCATTTACCTAATGAACTTAATGAAAAAATAGAATCACATTTTCGTAATATTTATAAGGTTTTTTATCAGTTTGATAAAAAATATAAATGTATATTTGAAAACTTTATAAAGTTTTCAAATGAAAAAAATATCAAAAAAAGATTTTTAAAAGTAAAATTAAAATCTATTAAATATTATCACGATTTAACATCAAACTATATAAATATTGATTTGAGTAATCAAGATACAACTAAATTGACATTAGAATTATTAATTATAAAAATACAAGAAAGAATTAAATTATCAAATTATTTAAATTATTTTTATATTTCTGAAGATAAAGAAACATTATATATTATTAAAGAAAATTGTTTAGAATTATTTAACATATTAAATAAAAATATTTTAAAAATGGTCTATAAATTACCTTTAATATCAGATAATACGGACAATATTACTTTAAATAATAATATATTAACTGAAAATAGTACAATAACTAATGAAAATACTAATAATTATATAAGTACTAATAAAGTAAAAATATTTAAGTTTAATGGTAATGATTTTACTATTGATATTAATGAAATAAATAATACTACTGTTTTTACATTAGATGGTAATATAGAAGATTGGTATTACATAATTTGTAGTAATTATATTACTCTTGTATATATAACACTTGAAGATAGTAAAAAGTTTAATCAATATTTTTTAAAATACAAAACAAGTTTTAAAATTGATTTACAACGCGTTTATAAGATTTTATATAAAAATAATAATGATGACGATTCAAATAGAGGATTTAAATGTATTTATAAAGATATATTTGAAATAACCGATGAACATAAATTAATAAAATTATTAACTAATAAAATTATAAAAATATATCATTGTACAACTTATAATAATGTTTATAAAATATTTAATTATAATCCAACAAAAGATTTTAAAGAAAATATTAAAATTATATTTCCTAATTATACTTCTGATTATTTTAACCAACTTTTTGATTATGATACTTTATATATTTCTGAAGATGAAACTATTTTATACTATATTCAAGGTAATTGTATAGATAATTTTAATGTTTTAAATAAAAGTATTTTAGAAGTCTTAGATAAAATGCCAAATATAGAATATTCAAGAGATTTATCAACAAGAAACAAATCTTATTATTATACAATAACTTTAAATAATGATTTATCCTCTCCTGAAATTAAAGATATTTCATTTTTTGAAAAAAGATTAAAAATGTTTATATGCAAATACGATATACAAATATTTAATTTAGCAGAACCTAATACATATATTTATGAAAAAGAAAGAAAAGAAACAGCTATTCCAATTTATACATTAAAAGGTGATGATATTGGTAATTGGTATTTTATATCAACTACATTAAAAAAACAATTACATATTTCTTTTCCTTTACAAATAGAAAATTTAAATAATAATCGAAAAGAAATACTTCAATTGATATATATAACACCTGAAATGATTGATAAATATAAACAAATGTTTATCGATTTTAAAACGCCTATTAATTTTGAAATTAAAAATAAAATAATACCTCAAGATTCACGACGACAACCTTCGCAAATAAAAGCATTAACTGGCGGAGGAAATATGAAACTAAGAAGATTATTAAAATCTTATAATTTTTAATTAATATATATATATAAATATAGATATGGATATAACCACATTTTTAACAGATAAACCAAAAATAAATATATTTTCACAATTAAGAAATAGAGAAGTAAATGCATCAAGAATTAAACTAAAACTAATAAATATTTATAAGCTTTTTTATGATTTTCAAGGAGATAATAATCCCAATAAAGGATTTAAATGTATATTTGATGACTTTTTTAAATTATCATCTACTACAACAAAGTTTTTTGAAAAGAATTTAACTACTACATTAAAAAATGTTAAATATATATCTGATACACCTGTAATTATTGATTTAACATCAGACAGAGAATATAATACAAAAGAAGGTACATTTCGTATATATGATTTTATTGATTATATTAATAGTAAAATTGCTGGAGTAGATATTAAAAAAAAAATAAATAATTTTTATATTTCTGAAGATAAAGAAACATTATATATCATTGAAGATGCATATTTAGTAAAGTTTAATATTGAAAATCAAAATATTTTATCTATATTGAATAAATTACCTTACATATCATTTACAGATAATATGATTAATTTAAAAAAACTAAATAGAAATATTTATAGAAGTACTAATGATGTACAAATGTTTAAGTTTAGATTTAATGGTAGTAATGTAAATATCGTTTTTAATATTAAAAATAGAGATACCGATATTACATTAGATGGTAATATAAAAGATTGGTATTATACAGATGCATCATTTGAAAATGGTTCAATTATTCGACAAATTATATATATAACACATAAAGATTATAAAAAGTTTAATAAATTATGTTTAAAAAACAAAACATCATTTAAAATTAATTTACATCGTGTTTATAAGATTTTATACGAAAGTAAAGATGTTTATAACAGCAATTTAGGATTTAAATGTATTTATAAAGATATTTTTAAATCTAAAACAAATAAAAAAAATGTAATTTTAGATTTTTTTGAATCGTTTTCAAAAAAAACTAAAATTACAAAAATGTGTTATTGTAGTACAGCATTTAGTAGTATATCTGCAATAATATATGATTTAAATGCTCTTAATTGGGATTCGACAAATGAATATTTTAAATTTTTTTTTAATGACTACTTAAAAATCAAATTTCATATTGATATATTAAAAACTTTTGATTATAATAAATTATATATTTCTGAAGATGAAACTATTTTATACTATATTGAAGATGATTATATAAATAATTTTGATGTTTTAAATAAAAGTTTTTTAGAAGTCTTAGATAATATGCCTAATATAGAATATTCAACAGGATTATCAACAACAAACCAATCTGATTATTATACAATAACTTTAAATAATAATTTTACAGAAGTTTTTGAAAATATTTTAGATTTAGATTATACTGATATAAGATTTAAAAAATATATTTGTAAATATGATGTACAATTATTTAATTTTAAAGATAATCAAATAATTAAAACAGAAATACCAGCTGATACTACTTTTAAATTAGAAGGTAATATTCACAATTGGTATTATACATTAACTACATTAAAAAAACCTGCTTCTAACAATAAAGGATTAAAAATTAATTCAGTAATTAACACAAAAGAAAATATACTACAATTGATATATATAACACCTAAAATGATTGATAAATATAAACAAATGTTTATTGAGTTAAAAATACCAGTTGTTTTGTATATTGAAAATAAAATAACTGGTATTTTTAACTCAATAAAAGCATCAATTGGCGGAGGAAATATGAAACTAAGAAGATTATTAAAATCTTATTAATTATATAAAACTTATATTTTTATTATAAATATAAATATGTATTATGCAAAAATTGGGGATAATGGTACAGGATTTACAAATCAAATATTTGCTTTTATAACAGCTATAATAAATGCTTATTCGAGAGGCGATAAAATTATAGTTGTTGATAATTTTTTGAATGATATAAATAAAACTTTGTATACGCCAATAAGTAATATTTTTAATATTGATAAAATTATAGATTTTTTAAAAAGAAATTATGATATTATAATAGTAGATAAAAATAATGTGCAATTTCAAATAGAAACTGTTAAATATGGAATAAATGAAGAAAAATGCGTTGATTTAACAGAATATATAAAAGAAAACTATTTTCATAATAATAAACTTCATATTAGAAAAAATATAATTTTTAATAATATAAAAGGTGATCCGTGTAATGGAATAGTTAAAAAACTAATAATGGTATATAAAATAAATGAATATTACATAAAAGAAATATATAATGAAAACTTGACGGATGATATTATAATTGATTTTGATGGTACTTATGAATATACATTAGGATGGATAAATACCTATAACAATAATATGTTTGATAATATATTAAAAAATATAACATATAATGATGATTTCATATTAAAATCTGAATTAATTTTAAATAAAATAAAAAAGAAAATAAAATTAATGTTATACATCTACGTTTAGAAGATGATGGTATTAAACACTGGTCTAATATGAATAAAATGAAATATGATGACTATAAAATATATTTGGAAGAAAAATACATAAATATTATTAAAAAAAATATATCAAAACATCACGAAAATATAATATTATCAAGTTCGTTATTAAATAATGTTATAATTTTTATGAAAAATAATGGTTATAATTATCATTTTGTTGATAAAGTTTTCGATGATAGAGAAAAAAATGCAATAATTGATTTATTAGTATCAAAAAAATGCAATAATGTTTTTATTGGAAACTTTAATATGAAAAAGCTAAATGGTTCAACATTTAGTTATTATATATGGAAAATTATTGATGATAATATTACTAAAATATATATCGATTTAGATAATATTTATGATAATGAAGTTATTGTTAATCCAAATTGTAAATAAA
>Ga0172367_10003407_pt1 | contig 20648 bp, 17 predicted proteins | sample Lak10m_FD_114542 | JGI IMG/M metagenome (GOLD analysis project Ga0172367, IMG submission 114542) | Freshwater microbial communities from Kabuno Bay, South-Kivu, Congo - kab_022012_10m | ecosystem: Environmental > Aquatic > Freshwater > Lake | place: Democratic Republic of the Congo: South-Kivu...
CGGCGCCGTCGCTGACGCGGTGGTCAACGGAGATGGTGGCTTTCATCCTTGAGCCAACTTTGACCTGTCCGCCCTCCGCCACGGGGACTTGCTTTGCAGAGCCGATTGCCAGAATCGCCGCTTCGGGCGGGTTGATGATGGCGATGAATTCCTCCACGTCGTACATGCCGAGGTTCGAGGTGGAGAAGGTCGAGCCGTCCACGTCCTCTGGCTTGACCTTGCCTTCGCGGGCGCGCGCCGCCATTGCCTTGACCTCGCTTGAAATCTGCCGCAAAGTCTTCTGGTCTGTGTCTTTGACGACGACGGTCATCAAGCCGCCTGGCACAGTCACCGCCACGCCCACGTTGACCTGTCCGAACTGGATGATTTCATTGCCCTGAATCGCCGCGTTCAAGTTGGGGAACAGCCGCAGCGACAGCGCCACGCCCTTCAAAATAAAATCGTTCACCGACACTTTTTCGCCTTCGGGCAAATAGTCGTTGACCTGTTTCCGCAAATCCAGCAATGTGTCCATCTTGAATTCATGCGTCACATAAAAATGCGGGATGGTGGTCTTCGACTCAACCAGTCTGCGCCCGATGGCTTGGCGGAGTTTGGTGGTGGGGATGGTTTTGTCTTCGGCGGTGATGGGTAATTGGTAATTGGTTTGCGGAGATGTTGAACGTTGAACGTTAAACGTTGAACCTGTTTCCAATGCCGCCTCCACATCTTTTTTCACCACCCGCCCATTGGGACCCGTCCCCTGAACTTTGGATAAATCGAGTTGCTTCTCTCGCGCAATCTTCTTCGCCAGCGGAGAGGCTTTCACAAGAGCGCCTTCGGCAGGTTTAACGTTCAACGTTAAACGTTCAACGTTAGACGGCTCATCCGACTTTTGACTTTTGACTTTTGACGGTGAATCCACTTCCACTTTTTCCCCCGCCGCTCCCACCATCGCAATCGGCGCGTTAACAGGAACCATCGTCCCCTGCTCCGCAATCAGTTGCAGCACCACGCCACTCGCGGAGGATTCCACTTCGACGGTGGCTTTGTCGGTTTCGATTTCGGCGAGCACGTCGCCCTTGTTAATGGTTTCGCCCACCTGCTTCACCCAGCGGACGAGCAAGCCTTCCGCCATGTCGAATCCAAGTTTTGGCATTGAAATTGTTTCAGCCATTATTTCAAAACCTCCTTTGCCGCGGCGATGATGTCAGGGACTTGCGGAAGCGCGGCTTGTTCGAGCGTGCGATTGTACGGCAGCGGAACTTCGCGCTGCGCCACGCGGATGATGGGCGCGTCCACGTAGTCAAAGGCTTCCTCGTAAATGCGGCTGACGATTTCGGAGCCGACGCCGTAGGACTTCCAGCCTTCTTCGACGACCACGGCACGATTGGTCTTTTTGAACGACTCGAGGACAGGCTCCATATCCAGCGGGCGGAGCGTGCGCAAGTCCACAATTTCGGCTTCGATTCCCTGCTTGCTGAGTTCGTCCGCCGCTTTCATCGAAAGTTCGAGTCCCTTGCAATAGGTGACGATGGTCAGGTCTTTGCCCGCCCGCTGCACCTTTGACTTTCCAATCGGGATGGTGTAATCGCCTTCGGGCACTTCGCCGCGCACCTGGTACATCGTCGCGTGTTCGATGAATAAAATCGGGTCGTTCGAGCGGATTGCCGACTTGAGCAGACCTTTCGCGTCTTCGGGCGTACCAGGGCTGACGACTTTCAAGCCTGGAAAGTGGGCAAAGATGGCGTCAGGAGTCTGGGAATGGGTCGCGCCCAGTTGGCGTCCGCCCCCGCCCACAGCGCGGATGACCAGCGGCAGGGTGAACTGTCCGCCGAACATGTAGCGCAGTTTCGCCGCCTGATTGACGATGTAATCCATCGCTGAGAAAGCGAAGTTGATGGTCATCAATTCCGCAATCGGGCGTTGACCGACCATCGCCGCGCCAATCGCCGCGCCGAGAATGGCGTTTTCCGCAATGGGCGTATCCTTTACGCGGTCTGCGCCGTACTTGTCGTAAAAGCCTTTGGTCACGGCGTACGTGCCGCCCCAAACCCCAACCTCCTCGCCCATGATAAAGACGGCGGGGTCTCTGTCCATTTCTTCCATTAATGCCTGCGAGATTGCCTCGCGCATGGTGATTTTTGTCATGGTGATTCCTTTACCACAAAGGGTCACAAAGGGTCACGAAGGAAAACCTTTGTGACCCTTTGTCTCCTTTGTGGTTAGTTGTCTGCGTAAATATCCGCGTACAATTCCGCCATCGTCGGTTCGGGCGAAGTCTCTGCGAACTGCACCGCCGCCTGCACTTCCGCCTCTACGCGGGATTCGATTTCATCCAGCGTTTTGCGCGACGCGAGTTTTTTATCCAGCAGGTACTTGTTGAAAATACCAATCGGGTCGTTCTCCTGCCACTTCTTGACTTCCTCCGCCTTGCGGTAGCGTTCGGGGTCGCCCATCGAATGTCCGCGGAAGCGGTAGGTATTCACTTCCAGCAAATACGGCTGCCCTTCCTTGCGGACAAATTCCAGCGCCTCTTTTGCGGCTTCATAGACCTTCATCACATCCATGCCTTCCACCGCGCTGTTCTTCATTCCATAGCCTTCTGCCTTCTGACGGATTTCATCCACCGCCGAAGCGCGGTTGACCGCCGTCCCCATGCCGTACTGGTTGTTCTCGCAAACCCACAGCACGCGCAAACCCCAGGTCTTCGAGAGGTTCAGCGCTTCGTGAAAATAACCGATATTGGTCGCGCCGTCGCCAAACATGCAAATCGTGATGTTGTCGTTCTTCGCGTATTGGTCGCCGAGCGCGAAGCCCGAAGCGATGGGCAGGTGTCCGCCGACGATGGCATGTCCGCCCCACATATTTTTGGACACATCCGCCATGTGCATCGAGCCGCCCTTGCCCTTCGACATGCCCGTCGCCTTGCCGAGCAACTCCGCCATCACCTCGTTGGCAGAAATGCCGCAATTCAACGCCACGCCGTGATCGCGGTAGGCGGTGATGACTCGGTCGCGCGGCTCACGCGCCGCAATCAGCCCCGTGCTGACGGCTTCCTGCCCGATGTACAGGTGCATGAACCCGCCAATCTTCCCCGCCTGATACAACTCTGCGCCGCGTTCTTCCACGCGGCGGATGAGAACCATCTGGTAGTACAAATCCAATGCTTTTTCTTTGTTCATCCCTAGAAACTCCGATAATTTTTATCTAATTTATCATAAAAATTGATTTGATGCAAATCTGAATCGGCGTCCTGTTTGACAGATGGCATCCTCTTTCTTTGAGTTTTGTTAGCGGCACATCTCCCCGCGTTGACTTTGCATACCACGAACCGTAGAATTAAAAATAATACAACTTGCAAGCCCGCAAAACGTATATTAACCATCGGTCTCTTTTTATTGTTGGAGGTGTGAGATGAAACTTTCTGTTCTCTTTGCCCTGATCGACCTGCTTATTTTGCTGGCATACCCGCTGGCTTACATTGTCAACCGCGCGCAGAAAATGACAAAGCTAAAACCCTGGCACAAGCAGGGATAAAAACCTTGACGTAGTTTTCCCCTGCGTGATACACTCGCATTGCTTTTGAAAGAAAAGCAAATCCAACGAAAGGAGGCGCACGCCCATGATTATGAACAAGTTTTACACCGTTCCGTCATTCACCAGCAATGCTGGTTTCGATTCTCGTAGTGCGCCTGTTCACCGTTAGACGCTTCTGTGTCACCTTACGGCTGCGGCGCGCTCTGTGACCCGCAGCCGTTTTCTTTTAATCGCCTCTTGGGCGGCTGTGGGTCTATGACCTGTCAGCCGCTTTTTATTTCGCTCCTTCGGGAGTTGGAGGAAACCATGCTCGATATACAAACCCAATTGTTCGAAGCGCAGGATGTCCGTTTCGGTCCCATCGACCACGAAACGCATCCCGAAATCGAATCCAAATGGACGCACGACGCCGAATTCATGCGCCTGTTTGACCTCAAACCCGCCCGCCCGCTCTCCCCTGCGATGGTCAAAAAACAATATGAAGCCATCGAAAAGGAAATGGACGAGGACAAGAACCTGTTCTACTTCACCATCCGCGCCCGCGAAGATGACCGTTTGATCGGCAAGGCAGTGGTCGAATGGATTAGTTGGACGAATGGCAATGGCTACATCCGCCTGGGCATTGGCTCGGCGGAGAATCGCCGCAAGGGCTATGGCTCGCAGGCATTATCCATGCTACTGCGCTACGCCTTCGGCGAATTGAACCTGTATCGCGTGACCGCGGTTGTTCCCGCCTACAACGAAGGCGCGCTGCGGCTCTTTCAGAAGTTTGGTTTCATGGAAGAGATTCGCAGGCGCAAGGCATTGAATCGCGACGGTGAATTTTGGGATCTGCTCTCATTCGGGTTATTAAATTCCGAGTGGCGCGACCAGAACAGGGCGTAGGGTGATGCGATGAAAGACCTTTATCGCGGAACCCTCGTCCGCCTGTCGGATGAATCGCCCGAAGTGTTGGCAAAGGCATTTGCAAAATGGAATCAGGATTCAGAGCAGCACCGCCTTGCAGATGACGATCCCGCCCAGTTGTGGTCGGAGAAAAAACTCAAAGAGTTCATCGAGAAACGCGCGGAAAATAATTCCAAGTCGTTTCGGTTTTCGATTCGCACGCTCGAAGATGACAAACTCATCGGCGGTGTGGGATTATGGGTTGCATCCTGGACTCACTCGGAAGCCTGGATGGGAATCTCCATCGGCGACCACGATTACTGGGGCAGGGGCTACGGTACCGAAGCCGTGCGTTTAATCTTGCAGTACGGCTTTCTCGAACTCAACCTGCGCCGCATTTCGCTGGGGCTTCATGCCTACAACGAACGCGCCCTCAAATCCTACGAAAAGACTGGCTTCAAAATGGAAGGCAGAATGCGCGGCGAAGGCTGGCGCGACGGCGTCCACTACGACAGCCTGTGGATGGGAATCCTGCGCGAGGAGTGGCTCGAACCGCAGGGAACGCAGCCATGAAAGACCTCTTCAAAGGCGAACTGGTCAGGCTCTCTGCATTCGACCCTGAAGAGCTTGCCAAAGCCTACACTGGCTGGACGCGCGACTCTGAACTCACCCGCCTGTTCGATGCCGGCGCGTCCGCTTTACATTCCGCAAAGGCAGGCAAGGACTTTTTCGAGAAGATGGTCAAGGAGGATGGTTCCGCCAATCATTTTTTCAGCATCCGCAAACTGGATGACAACCGCCTGCTCGGAGACATCAACCTGGATGTCATCAACCAATGGGGTTCGCGCGACTCATTCGTGGGACTTGGCATCGGCGACCGCAACGACTGGGGCAAGGGCTATGGAACCGACGCCATGAAAATTATTTTGCGCTTTGCCTTCGCCGAACTCAACCTGCGCCGCGTTTCGCTGAGCGTTTTTGAATACAACCCGCGCGCCATCCGCTCCTATGAAAAGGTTGGCTTTCAGCACGAAGGACGCCAGCGGGGCGCTTTGTTGCGCGACGGTAAACGCTGGGACATGCTCTACATGGGCATCCTGGCGGAAGACTGGAAGGAACAGAATCATGGATGAAAAGATAAACCTCGACCCGGAACTAAGAACGGTTATAAAGCCCGATAACGGGCATGTCGTATCCAAGCGGACAGGGATATGGAACGATGCAGACCTGGCGGGCATCCGCGCCCGTGAGCAAGCTCATCCACCCGTTTCGGATCTGCGAACCGTTGTCCGCATTCAAAGAAAGAACAAACATCCGCACTCGACCAAGAAGCACAAGTAAAAAACTGGAGAATCATCATGACTGAAAATGCGAATCTCGCCCCTGGCTTGACCCTGCGCCCCGCCCGCTGGACAGATGTGGACGCGGTGGCAAAACTCATCTACGATGTCTGCGAAGCCGACGGCGATGTGACCGTTGCCGCCACAGCCGAAGATATGGAAAATACATGGAAGACAGAAGGCTTCAACCTCGACCGCGACGCCTTCGTTGTGCAAGCGCAGGACGGGCGTTTGGTTGGGTACGAAGAATTCTTCCATCAAAAAGACCAATACCATGACCTCGACGCAGATGGATATATCCACCCCAAATTCAGGGGACAGGGCATCGGCACGACCCTGCTGCGCGCTGTCGAAGTCCGCGCCCGCCAAGAAATGCAGCTTGCCGCGCCCGACCTGCGGGTCTTCATCCGCAGCACGATCGACAACAAGGATGAACTGGGGCATGAGGTGATGAAAGCCGAAGGATACTTTTCTGTCCGTTATCACTGGCGGATGGAGATCAAATTGCAGGAAGCGCCCGCCCCTGTGACCTTTCCCAACGGAATCGAGCTGCGTCCCTTCGTCAAAGAAGAACACGCCGTCGCCGTCTGGGAGGCGGATAACGAAGCCTTCCGCGACCATTGGGCGCATCACGACTCGACCTACGAAGAATGGACGCACTGGAAATTCGACAAGTCCGACTTCGACCCAAGCCTGTGGATGATCGCCTGGGATGGCGACCAGATCGCGGGCTACTCGCAAAACCGCGTCCGCATGGGAATTGGCTGGGTCGGCACCTTGGGAGTCCGCCGTCCCTGGCGCAAGTTGGGACTGGGTCTCGCCTTGCTTCAGCATTCCTTTGGCGAATTCTACAAGCGCGGCACGACCACCATCGGGCTGGGGGTGGATGCCTCCAACCCGACAGGCGCGACCCGTCTCTATCAGCGGGCTGGGATGTACGTGGCAAGCGAGTTTGTAACCTACGAAAAAGAACTGCGTCCCGGGCGGAGCCTGGAGTAGGCAGCCGTTATTGCAACGCCCCGAGGATAAACCTTCGGGGCGTTGTCGTTATTCGAGCGGCTCCTCTGCCTTCATCCAATCAAAGGTTGCGATCATGGGAATCTCTTCAAAGGATGAAGCGGTGATGCCAATTTTGCCTTTTGCCAATCCGTAACGACTGACATCCACCTTGCGAAAGAGTTTGCCGTTGATATGCGGAAACAGGGTGTCGTCCTCACAAATCAACCCGATTTCATAATCAAGTGTGCCGTTTTTGAGGTACTCGGAATCGTCGATTGCGATGGGGGTATATACCGCGATTCCTTCCGCCAGCCATTGCCCAAAGAGGATGCTGTATGTCCCGTCGCTGGCGATGTTGAATTCATACCAACCCCTGGATTCGTTGTAGTTGCAAATCAAACCGAGGGAGCCTGTGGGAACGCCCGAAAACTTCGCGCTGACAAAGACACTCGAATATTCATGCGCGTTATGGATGGCGTAATACCAGGTGTTCGGTGCGGGGAAGTCGATGCGCAGGAAGTCATTTTCGAGTTTGACCGACGGAGATTCCGCTCCGCCGGTTTGAAAGGAAACCCATGCGCCCATGTCGGCGCTGAAATCATCGGTGAAGAAGAGCGGCACGGGGGTGGGGCTCAAAGTCGGGATGGGGGTAAAGGTTTGGGTCGCTGTGGCAGTTGGCGGCGGGGTCGGGGTTGCGGCTATTGGTGTGGACTCAGTTTGGGGCGTGGCAGAGGCGCTTTGGCAGGCAGAGGTCAGGGCGAGGCATCCAATCAATAAAAAGAGTTTTTTCATGTAGTCTCCAATTAAACGAATTCGACCAGCAGTATAACCTGCTGATCGAACAGTTGTGGAGATGGCGGGAATTGAACCCGCGTCCGAAAGATTCGACCCTCGGAAATCTACGAGCGTAGTCTGCCGATATTAGTCATCACAGGCATCTCGGCGGACAGGTAAGCCTGTGACCATCCGCTGGTCTTGGGCGCATGTAGCGGAGTCATACGCGGCATCCTGCCTTTGTCTCGCCCGCTCCGTCACCCGGCCGGATTCGGTGACGGCGGACGCAACCTCATCTATGGAGGTTGACTGTTACGCGCTCACCTAGGCGGCGAGGGGCATAGCAGCATATGAAGTGCGGTTGGCACTTAAAGTTTGCGCTGATTTTACGAGTTCGGCGCGCGCTCGGCTCGCATTCCGGAACCAGCCTCTCCCGTCGAAGCCTGTCATCCCCAGAAGGCATGGAAGTGTTTCCGATGCAATTTCATTATAGCACAGGGCGGGACGACCCCTCCCCTACGATTTGACGATGTTCACAAAATCGGCGAACAAGCCGTAGGCGGTTTCGATGGGACCGCCCTGCATTCCCTCACGCTCAGAGACGGTGACGGAATAGTCGGGGAGGACGTCGGTGCGGAAGGCGATGCCCGTGCTGGAATTCATCATGCTGTAAAGCGGAGAGGTCGAATCGACCCGTTGTGGGGCGACGCTGGCGGTGATTTTGTCGCCGACCTTTTCGGCGGAGCAGACCAGCTTGTAGCGTTTGCCTTCGGCTTTGGCTTGGGAAATCATCTGCGGGGTGATGTCGCGAATCCCCGTCGGGTTGACCTGTTGCGGGGTGGTGGGGATGTCCCACAGCACCGTCGCCAGCGCCGCGATTTTGATCGCCGCGTCCCAGCCGTCTACATCGTTGGCGGGGTCGGTTTCTGCCACGCCGATGGACTGGCAATATTTGACCGCATCTTCGTAGGCTTCGCCGTTTTCCATGCGCGAGAGGATGATGTTGCTGGTGGCATTGAGGATGCCGCTGAATGAAATCAGTTCCGCCAGGGGGAGCGTTTCGCGGAAAATCGAAAAGATGGGTGAACCGCCCAAAACGGTGGACTCAAACCTGAACTGGCGTCCCTTCGATTTGGCGAGCGCGGTCAGTTCGCGGTAGCCATGCACGACCGTGCCTTTGTTGGCGGTGATGGCGTGCATTCCCAAATTCAACGCGGCGCGGACATGGTCGAGAGCGGGCTGTCCCGTTTGTTTGTTGACCGGGGAGTTTTCGAACATGATGTCGGCGGCGGCGTGTTGGATGACTTCGAGGGAGTTGGTAACTGGTGCGTGGGAATTGGTAAGTGGCTGGATGGATTGTCCGCTTTCGACGAGGGCGAGGGCTTTTTGGATGTCGAGACCGTCGGGGTTGACGGCGAATCCGTGCCTGCCCGTTGAGATGCCCGTGAACGAGAAGGTGATTCCCTGCGTTTCGAGCAAGGCTTGTTTGCGGAGGAAAAGACGGGCAAGCGCACGGGCGACGTTACCAAAACCGATGAGCGCAAATTTGTAGTGCATGTTTACTTCCCAAAGCGGCGGTGGATTGCCAGCAAATCGCCGAGGACGGCGTAGCCAGTTTCGAGTCGTCCCGCGCCAGGTCCGATGAGGGTGACATCGCCAAGCAGGTCGGTGGTGAAAGTGAGGGCGTTGATCGCGCCGCCGACGGAGGCAAGCGGATGCGTGACGGGCAGGCGGGTGGGGCGCACACTGGCTGAGACTTTTCCGCCTAACTTTTCCACCTTGCCGATGAGTTTCCAGCGTTCGCCGTCTTCTGCTGCGGACTTGATGTCTTGCGGGGTGAGACTCGTGATTCCAATGCGGTCAACGTCGGACATTGCCAGTTCCGCGCCCATGAGCAGGTTGGCAAGAATCACGGCTTTGCCTGCCGCGTCGAAGCCTTCCACGTCGCCGGTGGGATCTGCTTCGGCGTAACCTTTGGCTTGGGCTTCGCTCAATGCGTCAGCGTAGGTCATGCCCGATTCCATTTGGGTGAGGATGTAGTTGGTCGTCCCGTTGATGATGCCTTGCACGCGGGTGACGCCCGCCGCCGCCAGCAATTCCAGACCGAGGCGCATGGACGGCGTGCCGCCCATGACAGTGCCTTCCGCGCCGATTTCCACGCCTTTGGAGTCGGCGAGTTTTTTCAGTTCGGCGTAGCGCAGGGCGATGGGTCCCTTGTTGGCGGTGACGACATGCTTGCCAGCTTCGAACGCCGCTCGCATATGCGTGAGCGCGGGTTCGCCTGTTTTCAGGTCGGTGTAGCTTAATTCAACGATTACATCCGCGCCGGAGTCTGCGATGGTTTTCAGGGCGTCCCAGCCGTGATGCGGAGCGGACACGGTTTCGATTTTGCCTGTCTTTGAGATAACGTCCAGCAGGGCGGCGGGGTCGAGTCCGTTCGGGTCGCAGACGCTGCCCTTGCGCAGGGTGCTGACCGCCACAATGCGAAAGTCCGCGCCGAATTGTTTTTGAAGATCAGCGCCTTTGTCGCGCAAAATTTGCACAAAACCTTGTCCGACGTTGCCGAAGCCGATGAGGGCGAGTTTGTATTGCATAAATTCTCCGTTGGGACGTTGAACGTTAAACGTTCAACGTTATTAAATGGGCGGATATGGAAACGCCCGTCTATCCTGTGGCGGGCGGGGGAAGACTTTTTTGGTGAGCAACTTTTTCGCGCGGCGCTGGAGGGCGGCGATTTCCTCCGGGCTGAGATAAGGCTGGAGGGTGGCTGACCAACTTTCAGCGGCGGAGAGGGGGGCGAGCAAGTCGTCGGGGATGGAATGTCCAGCGAAGTCCCAAATCACGGTGCGGAGTTTGTCATCCGCATGAAAACAAAGCCCGTGGTCGATGGCATAGAGCTTGTGGGTATCATTTTCAAAAAAAACATGACTTCCCTTGCGGTCGGCATTGTTGACCAGCAGGTCGAAGAGCGCGACGGGTTTGAGCAGTTCACGTTCTTGGGGCGTGAAGTTGAAATAATGATATTGAACGTCGTATTGAATGAACTGCTGGAGCGAGCCGCGCCCGAAATGACCGTCCTCGCGCAGGGCGGTGACGGGGACAAAGCCAAAGCCGAGTTGTTCACTCAAAAGATAGGCGGCGACTTCGCGCTGTGCCAGCGTATTTTCGGGAAAATCCCAAAGCGGCTGTTCGCCTTTGCTTGGTTTGTAAACAGCGGAATAGGTTTCGCCTTCGTATTGCACATCGACGAGGAAGGTGTAGTTCGAGCCAAGCACGAACTGACCTTTGAGTTCGTAGGCGCCGAGTTCGAGAGCCGTTTTTATTTTGGTATTCATGGGAAACGTTGAACGTTTAACGTTAAACGTTAATGCAGGTGCCCGTTCTTCTTCGGACAGAAATGTCCTTCGGGTTCCATCGGTTGACCGCACTGCGGGCAGCTGGGACGTCCGCGATTGACCACGTCGGCGCCCCAGCGGGCGAGTTTGCGCATTTGGTCGCGGGTTCCCCAAAAGCGGATTTGCGCGGCGGTTTCGGGGTCTTCTTCTTCGGTGAGCAGTTCCTTGGCAAAGATGACCACGCGGTCGCGTTCTTTGTCGTAGCCCAAGCCGATTTCGCCGGCGCGGAAGAGCGGGTCGATTGGCGGGTTGATTCGCATTTGCGCTTCGACGAATTCGCCGCCCGCTTCTTCGAGTTCGGGATTCTGGCTCTGGATTTGCGAGAGAAATTGTTCGATGCCGATGGCAAGCGATTGCAGTTGAGCCTTTTCGATCAAGACAGTCAGCGCGCGTTGGTCTTGATAGGCTTGCAGGTAAAAAACGCGCTGACCTGGTTCGCCAATGGCGTCGGCGGTCAGGTGGTCACAGGGGTCTACATCGAGTTCAAAACGGGGCATATTTTCACTTCTCACTTTTTACTTTTTACTTCGCACTTCTCACTTTTTCGTAGTATACCAGACCGCGCCCGCGCCACGTTTGCGCGCGCCGAAAAGGAAGCCTCTGAAAAGTCTGACTTTCTGACCACAAAGGCGCCGGGTCTCCAAAAGGAAAAAACTTCGCATCTTTGTGATTGGTTTTCTAACGCTTCCTCCGAAAATCGGCGTGTAACAAAAGTCACAAAAAATTTGGCAGGGCAAGGTAAAATTCGACAAGATGATTTTTTAATATGAGGATGTGATGAAAACCAATCCCGCGTTCAGATTTTCCCTCAGCCTGGGAACCCGCCTGGCGCTGAACATTGGTCTTGTGATTGCGCTTGCCAGCCTGTTTCTTTTTGTCGGCTTGTATCGGCAGGAGGAACAACGCGCCATGCAATTGATTAACAAACAGGCAGAGTCCCTGCTTTCGGCGATGGTGGTCGTGCGCGAGTGGGTTTCTTCCTACAAGGGGATTTGGACTGCCTCGCCAGGCGAAATCTTCTTCGAGGAAAAGAACGGCTATTATTTGAAGACCCCCGCGATGGTGACAAAGGAACTTTCCCTGCTGACCGACACCAAAGGCTATTACCGCTTTCACATCACCAGCCTGCAACTGGTCAACCCCGATAACGCCCCAGACACATTCGAGCATCACGCCCTGACCGTATTTGAAGCCAACGCCGAGCCGTTCACCGCCATCGAGCAGGGCGACAGCGGAGAAGCGCTTTACCGCCTGATGATTCCGCTCAAGGCGGAGGAATCCTGCCTGCGCTGTCACAGCGATTTGGGCTACCAGCCCGGCGACGTGCGCGGCGGGTTAAGCGTCATCCTGCCGATGGACGAAATCAACGCTTCGCTGGCAGACAGCCGTCAATCGCTGGCGTTTTCGGCGGCGGCAATTGCGGCGCTGGTCATGGCGGCGCTTTACTTTTTGACGCATCGCGCCGTTGTGCTGCCCGTGCGCCAGTTGACCCGCATCACCGAGGCGGTGGGGCGCGGCGACTACGAACCCCGCAGCAGCCTTGTCACGGGCAACGAACTGCAAACCCTGGGCGACGCGCTGAATCAAATGATTGTCAACCTGCAAAATTCGCGCAACGTCTTGCACCAGCGCATCGAACAGCGCACCCTCGAACTGGCGGCAATTTCCGACGTGGCGCAGGCGGTCAGCAGTTCCAACGATTTGCAAACCATCATGACCGACGCGCTGGCGCGGGTGATTCACTCGGCGGGCGTGGACGGCGGCGCGGTTCACCTGGTAGATGGCGAACGCATGGACTGCGTCTCGTCTCGAAACCTGCAAGACCATCTTCTAACCTGCCTGAATAAACTCGGCAATAGGGCGGAACTTTTTGCCAGACTGACGGCGGGCGAAACCTTTGTCCTCACCCGCGAAAACTGGAATTTATTCAGCGAAAATTGCGCGGATGAAGACTGCCCCAACGCCGCCAATAGAGAGCGCAGCCTGGCGCTCGTCCCCCTGCTTTCACGCGGACAGACTCACGGCATCCTCACCCTGCACAGCCGCGCCGAAAACAAATTCAGCGCCGAAACCCTGCAACTGCTGAATTGCATTGGCAATCAGTTGGGCGTGGCAATCGAAAACGCCCGCTACCAGGGGCAGGTGGAGCAGATGGCAATTCTCGAAGAACGCCAGCGCATCTCGCGCGAACTGCACGACAGCCTGGCGCAAACACTTAGTTGGCTCAACATCAAAGTCGAAATTTTGGAAAGCCGCCTGCAAAGCGGCAGCGCCGAAAAAATTCAGGACGAACTGGCAAACGTCCATCGCGTAGTGCGCGACGCCTGCTACGATGTGCGCGAATCCATCGATGGCTTGCGCCACCCCGCCGACAGCCTGCCCACCTCCATCGCCGTCTGGATTGCCGCCTTCCGCAAAAGCAGCGGACTGGCAATCGAGTATCAGTCTGCGGGTGGAGATGTAAAACTGCCGCCCGTCGTCGAAGCCGAAGCGCTCAGGATTTTGCAGGAAGCCCTCACCAATGTCCGCAAGCACGCGCAGGCAAGCCAGGCATGGGTCGCGCTCCAAATCAAACAAGACTTCATCGAACTGACCGTCGAAGACAACGGCATCGGGCTCGACGCCGCCGCCAAAGACGGACACTTCGGCTTGCGCATCATGCGCGAACGGGCAGAGCGGCTCAAAGGCAGTTTCGAGGCGCAAGCCCGCTCAACGGGGGGGACGCGAATTTTGGCGCGTATTCCGCTGCGAAATTATTCGAGGATTTGAAATGAACAACACAACAGCCATTCGCGTTTTGCTGGTGGATGACCACGCGCTCTTCCGCGAGGGAATTGTCAGCCTGCTGGCGGAAGATTCCCGCTTCGAGGTGGTGGGCGAAGCCGCCAGTGGCGAGCAAGCCATCGAACTGATTCCACGCCTGCGCCCCGACCTGATTCTGATGGATATTCAAATGCCGGGCATGGGCGGCTTGGAAGCCACGCGCAGTTTGCTGGCGGAACACGCCGCCTTGAAGGTGGTCATGCTCACCGTCTCGGAACGCGAAAAAGATTTGTTCGCGGCAATCAAAGCGGGCGCGCAGGGCTACCTCATCAAAACCGTCATCAGCGGAAATGAAATGCGCGATTCCCTGCTGCGGGTGGCGGCGGGCGGGGTCATCATCCCGACCGAGATGGCGCCGCGCCTGCTGGCGGAATTTGCCATGCTGTCGAAAATCAAAGAAGAGGAAAAGCCCGCGCCCCAGCCTGTGAACCAACCCCGGGCGGAATCCTCCGCCCAAAGATTCGACCTGCTGACAAAGCGCGAAATCGAAACGCTGGAACTGGTGGCAGACGGTCTATCCAACAAAGAAATCGCGGCGCGGCTCTACATTTCTGAAAACACCGTGCGGGCGCACCTGCGCGCCATCATGGATAAACTGCATACCAGCAGCCGCGTGCAGGCGGCGGTCTGGCTCCGTAAACAGTCGGACTAGTCTGATGGGGCTAGATTTTTATGAGAAATTCCGTAGAATTAAATTGTTCCTTCTCATCCTGCTCTAAAAAATCGTCTGGGTGTGCAATACCATACGGACGAGCGGGCAGGTATAACTAAGCATGAGCGGAGTGTCGCGCTCCGTTCAACTCCCCATTTCATCAGGAAAGGTTAGCGCATGACAAAACTACCAATCATCATTGCCCTTGTTGCCGCCGTCATCGCGTTCGGAACATTTGCCTATGTGACCGATACGCCCGCCATGATGGGCAGCGAACCCGAAACCTGCGCCACCTGTCACGTGATGGACGCAGTCTATGAGAACTGGTATCACGGCGCGCACCAGCCCTGGGCGACATGCAGCGATTGTCACCTGCCCCACGACAACGCCATTGCCTACTACTTCGAGAAGGGACGCACCGGTATGCACGACGCCTACGTCTTCTCGACAGGAACCGCCCCCCAGGTCATCCGCGCCACCGACCATACCAGGGAAATCATCCAGGACAACTGCGTCCGCTGTCACGAACAGACAGTGGAAGATGTGGTGATGGGCGCCCAGGATTTCGACCGAAAATGCTGGGACTGTCACCGCAGCGTGGCGCACGGGCAGCGCGGAATCTCGCTGGTTCCCCTGCCTGACAACGTCATCTACAACAAATAAAATTTAAGGAGAATGCACATGAATCGTTCAACCACTTTCATTCTGGCTGGCGTGATTGTCCTGCTGGCTGCGGCGCTGACAGGAACCCTCGTTTTCATGAAAAACCAACCCGCGCAAGAGCGTTCCTTCGAGCCGCTGGTGGAGGTCAAGGCGATGGAGCCTGATTCCTCCGTTTGGGGACAGAACTTCCCCAATCAGTACGACTCGCTGATGAAGACCAAGACCAATGTCGCCGACACCGAGTACGGCGGCTCCTCGGCTTTCTCATGGCTGGAGCGCGACCCGCGCCAGGTGATTTTGTTTGCGGGAATGCCGTTCAGCAAGGACTACAACGACGACCGTGGTCACGCCAACGCCGTTGACGATGTCAACGAAACCGCCCGCGTCAATTGGGATGTGAATGACCCCAAGCGCACGCCCGGCACCTGCTATTCCTGCAAATCTTCCGATAACCCCGGTTTGTGGGCTGAGATGGGCATGGAAGCCTACGACAAGATGGCGTTTGCCGACCTGAGCAAGGAAATCCAGAATCCCATCGGTTGCGCCAACTGCCACGAGGCGGGAACCATGCGCTTGATTGTGACCAACCCCGCATTGAAGGAGGCGCTCGAAGCGCAGGGCAAGGATTGGACAACCTTTTCGCGCCAGGAAATGCGCTCGTTGGTTTGCGCCAATTGCCACGTCGAATACTACTTCAAGGGCGACGGCAAGTACCTGACCCTGCCCTGGGAAATGGGAACCGACGCCGACAGCATGATTGCCTACTATGAGGAAATCGGTTTCAAGGATTGGGAATATCCCGATGCCAAGACTCCCATGCTCAAAGCCCAGCACCCCGAATATGAATTCTTCACCCAGGGCAGCACGCACTATAACGCGGGCGTTTCCTGCGCCGACTGCCACATGCCCTACGTCCGCGACGGCGCGGCGAAGTACTCGTCGCACGACGTTCACAGCCCCATGCTGAACCCCGTCCAGGCTTGCGGACAATGCCACACTGACACCAACTACGTGGTCGAGCGCGTGGGCATTATCCAGGATCAGGTTGCCGACACCAAGATCGTGACCGAAGACGCCATCATCGATGCCGTCAACGCCATCAAAGCCGCCGCTGCCGATCCCAAAGCCGATGCCACCCTGCTCGACGAAGCGCGCAAACTCCACCGCGAAGCCCAATTCAAATGGGACATCGTCTCGGCTGAAAACAGCACGGGTTTCCACAATCCCGAATACGCGCTGAAACTGCTGTCTGAATCCACCAACACGGCGCGCAAGGCGCAAATGCTCGCTGCCCAGTCTGTGGGCAACACCGAATTGCTGGCGACAGGCACGTACTACGAGACGGCTCCCGCACAATAATGCATAACTTGTAATTCGTAAAAAGAGGCGTCCTCATTTGGAGGGCGCCTTTTTTCGAAAAAGAAACGGGAGGCACACATCCCGAAGGCTTGTCGAAAAAAACAAGACGGAGCTACAGGAAGTTTCGAGAAGTTCAGCGCAAAGGGCGGGAAGCTAAATACAACGTAAAGAAATTTGGCTCTCCCGTTTCTGGCGGGGAAAAAGACGATGAACTATTTCTTTGCCACAGATTACGCAGATTTTCACCGATTTTTTTACTCAAATCCGCGCCAATTCGCGAAATCGGCGGCTAAGATTTCGAGACGGAGCAGAGAAAAAATTTCTAACTTCTTTCTTTACAGTGTACCAAGTTCAATAAAAAAAGCCGGGCGAGGGGTGGTCCCTGCCCGGCCGGTGAGCCCCCAAATGGTTTTTAGTTTTCAGGAATGACGCTGACCAGCACGGCGCGCACCATGCGTCGATAAGTATAGGTCTTGTCCTTTTCGTTGTACTCTTCGCAGGTAACCAGCGTGACCCACGAGTCTTCCTCATGCTCGAAGACGGCGGAAATATTGGTGGGGAATATCTTGCTGTTTTCCTGCACCCGGTAGACAAAGACCTGCTTGTAGGCGTGGATGTAAATATACTGTCCTGCCTGCATTCCCTTGATATCCGAGAAGGGTCCGAGGTTGTTGTAGGGGTCGGTCACATGCGCGGTCAGGACGGTGTTGCCGCCCCAGGTCGGGTAGGCAGAGCCTTCGAGGTACGCCACATCCTTCAACCAGGTGAGGTTCCAACCAGACTTCGAAGCCGCCACGCCGACAATCGGGAAGTCGATGCCCAGGGTTGGGACACTGATCCGCATTTTATCCATCGCCTTGTAGGCTTTTTCAGCAGGTTGAGCGGGCAGGGCTGTGACCTGATTCGGGTCAAAGCCGGTGACGGGGATCAACAAGCCGCTTGTCGAGAATGCCGACGCCGCAACGTTTACCTTCTTATCCTGATTGCCGCCGCCGTTGCCGCTGCCTGTGCCAGTTCCGCCGCCGGTTCCACCGCCCGTGTTTCGCAGGGCAATGCGGAAGTTACGCTGGAAGTCTGTTCCCGGTGTGCCATTGCCCGCGAGGATAAGGCTTGTGTTGAGCGCATCCACGATGGACCTGGTTCCGCAAACGTACAGGCGGTAATACCCGGTCACGTTGAGCGGGAACCCGTCGTTGATGGAGAGGGTCGCGATATAGGTTCCCGCGACAGGATCGGCGCTGTACGTCACAGAGTTAATTGGAATGGCAATATCGGGACCGAGGGGTCCGCCGGCACAATCCACGGTGGCAAAGCTGTTCGACGGGCTGCGCACCAGCATATAGTTCAGCGGATTGGTGACATCGTTCGACGCCGAGTGAGGCGGAACGGTGGTCAGGTCATCGTACACATCCTTGCTGAAACTGACGGTGATTTGCGTAATTCCGAGCGTATCCAGAATGGATTCGTTTTCGCTGATGTTGCCATTGCCCGTATCCGGGGTCGATCCGATGCCGGTGGGAAGCACGCGGGGCGCGTCAGTATCGTAGGTAATGGAGAACTGTGGCGCTGCAAGATTATCATTGCCGGTGCCGTCCTGTGCCACGCCTGCCGCTACATCGACTGTGACTGCGCCGTTCGCAGCGGGGGTAATATCCGCTGTGTACACCGAGCCCGACGTAATTTGGAAGTTGCCGACAGCGCCGTTGGTAACGCTGATATCGCCAGCGTCGAAGTTGCTGACATCCTCGCTAAATGTGAAGGTAACCGGGATGGGCGAAAGGTGCGTCGGATTTGTCGCTGTGCTGGTGATGGCGATGGTCGGGGACGTTTCGTCCACAATATCTGTCACCGTGACGCTGATGTCCTGGCTGTCCGTGCCGCCTGCGCCGTCAGAGACCGAAATGGTGACTTCGTAGATGTTGTTTGTATCGGCATCTGCGGGAATATCGAAATCGGGAGCCGTGATGAAGGTCAACACGCCGCTGGACGGGTTGATGTTGAAGAGCGCCTCGTCTGCCCCGCCAGCTTTGGAATAAGTCAGGGTCTGCGCGGGCTGGTCTGAATCTGAGGCAGAGACAGTGGTCACACCGCTCGAATTCTCGCTGATGGAGAGGTTTGCCGTCGCCCCGCCGCCGTTCGACATAATCGCCGGGTTGTCGTTTACATTCGAGACCGTGACATAGATCGTCTGGCTATCGGTCAGCGCGCCATCGGAAACCTGTACCGTGACTTCGTACACATTGTTGAGATCTGAATCGGTTGGGGCTTCGAAATCGGGAGCAGAGGCGAAGGTCAACACGCCGCTTGCTCCGCCGATGTTGAAGTCGCCTGAATCCGCGCCGCCGCTGATGGAATAAGCAAGGGTCGGGGCGGGCTGGTCGGCATCGGTCGCGATGACGGTGGTGACAGCGGCGGTATTCTCAACCACGTTGAGCGCAGCCGTCGCATTTCCGCCATTCGAAGTAATGTCGGGCGCATTGTCGTTGACGGGCGTAACAGTGACCGCGATGGACTGGGTATCGGTTCCTGTCCCATCCGAGACCTGAACATCCACATCGTAGACGTTGTTTCCACCTGCATCCAATGGAGATTCAAAATTGGGCGCAGAGGCGAAGGTCAGGTCGCCGCTGGAAGAATTCAGGCTAAACAGGGCTTGATCTGCGCCGCCGATGATCGTGTAGGAAAGGCTTGATCCCGCATCAGGATCGGTGGCGGTGACGGTCAGCACAGCGGTGGTGTTTTCGGGTACGCTGGCGGTGTTTGCCGAGGTGATGGTCGGGTCTTCATTGGCGTCAGTGACAGTGACCGCAATCGACTGGGTATCGGTTCCGCCCGAACCATCCGAGACTTGAACATCCACGTTGTAGACGTTGTTGCCGCCCGCATCCGATGGGAATTCGAAGTTGGGCGCAGAGGCGAAGGTCAAGTCACCGCTGGAAGAATTCAGGCTAAACCGGGCTTGATCTGCGCCGCCGGTAATCGTGTAGGAAAGGCTTGCGCCTGCATCGGGGTCATTGGCGGTGACGGTCAAGACAGCGGTGGTATTCTCGACCACGCTGGCGGTGTTTGCCGAGGTGATGGTGGGAGCTTCGTTAGAGTTGGTGACGGTGACTGTGATGGACTGGGTATCGGTTCCACCCAAACCGTCCGAGGCTTGAACATCCACTTCGTAAACGTTGTCGGTGTTCGAGTCAGCCGGGGTCTCAAAGTCGGGGGCGGTAACAAAGGTCAACGCGCCGCTGGAAGAATTCAGGCTAAATCGGGCTTGATCTGCGCCGCCGCTGATCGTGTAGGAGAGGCTTGCTCCCGCATCAGGATCGGTGGCGGTGACGGTTAAGACAGCGGTTGTGTTTTCGACCACGTTGGCGGTGTTCACCGAGGTAATGTTCGGGGCTTCGTTGGCGTCGGTGACAGTGACCGCAATCGACTGGGTATCGGTTCCGCCCGAACCATCCGAGACTTGAACAACGACATCGTAGACGTTGTCTCCACCCGCATCCGATGGAGATTCAAAGTTGGGCGCAGAGGTGAAAGTCAACGCGCCGCTGGAAGAATTCAGGCTAAACAGGAGTTGATCCGCGCCGCCGCTGATGGTGTAGGTCAGGGTCTGTGCGGGCAGGTCGGCATCCGTCGCGGTGACAGTGGTAACGGCGGTGGTGTTCTCGGCTGCGTTGAGCGCTGCTGTCGCATTTCCGCCATCCGAAGTAATGTCGGGCGTATTGTCGTTGACGGGCGTAACAGTGACCGCGATGGACTGGGTATCGGTTCCGCCCGAACCATCCGAGACTTGAACAATGACATCGTAGACGTTGTTTCCACCCGCATCCGCAGACGCTTCAAAGTCTGGCGCAGAGATGAAGGTCAGGTCGCCGCTGGAAGAGTCAAGGTTGAAGAAGCCTGAATCCGCGCCGCCGCTGATGGTGTAGGTCAGGGTCTGGGCGGGCAGGTCAGCATCCGTCGCGGTGACGGTGGTGACGGCGGTAGTATTTTCGGCTACGTTGAGCGCTGCCGTCGCATTTCCGCCATCCGAAGTAATGTCGGGCGTATTGTCGTTGACGGGAGTAACAGTGACCGCGATGGACTGGGTATCGGTTCCGCCCAAACCATCCGAGACTTGAACATCTACATCATAAACATTGTTGCCGCCCGCATCCGCAGACGCTTCAAAGTCGGGCGCAGATATGAAGGTCAGGTCGCCGCTGGAAGAGTCAAGGTTGAAGAAGCCTGAATCCGCGCCGC
>Ga0172367_10003408_pt1 | contig 20648 bp, 50 predicted proteins | sample Lak10m_FD_114542 | JGI IMG/M metagenome (GOLD analysis project Ga0172367, IMG submission 114542) | Freshwater microbial communities from Kabuno Bay, South-Kivu, Congo - kab_022012_10m | ecosystem: Environmental > Aquatic > Freshwater > Lake | place: Democratic Republic of the Congo: South-Kivu...
ATCTTGATAGTTTAGCATCTACACCTTCTCTTATTTCCTTATAACTTTTAATTTTAGTTTCTGGAAATAAATTGAAGATGCTAAAGAATCCTTCAAGAAAACTATTCATATTGATTCTCTTAAATATTTTATTGTTGAATATAAGTGTTCTTTCCATCCATGCACAAAAACTTTTCTAATTATTCTTAATATCTCATCGTCATTTTTTGCCTGTTTAATAGATTGTAATATGCTATTTTTATAGTTTGTAACGGTGGGTAGTGCTGACCAATCTAAACTATTTAACCACTTATCAACATCCATCAAAATCAAACATGGCAGGTGCGGTATCTCTGTGCGTTTCAGCGTGTCACCAGTTCCCATGCTCCTTTTTCTTTCCTTACCATGTTTGTTGTATTAAAAGCATCCCCATTATTGAGCGTCACTTAAATGATATAAGGAGAGGCTACAGGATGCTACTATCTGCGATCAACTAGATAGTGTCGGTTAATTCCGATCTTTTTTATTGTAACCTTTCCAGCATTTTTGTAAGTAAGGACGCTTTTTTTAGCCATCTATCTTCTGTATCAAATTCATATCCCTCTTTTGAGGAACGTGCTTGTGATTCACAAATATTTTTAAACTCATTTATAACCTGTTTTTCATCTTCTGTTAAACGCATATTCTCAATTTTTTTTCGCAGTTCACTTACTTGACTTTTTAAAGTTCTGGAATTTGGTGGGGGATTGTCTTTATATATTTCAAATTTAATTTTGTTGTTCATTATATTTCTTCCCCAGTTTCATAATTTATCACTGGATAGTTCCACGCTTCCTCAATCATTTCACCAAGTTTCATCAAATTATCTTCACAAACTTCTGGCATATCATTAATCTTTACTATATCTAAGTTTTCATCAATAAATACAGGATGAAAACCGTATTTGCCTTCTTTTTTAACAATACGGTATCGCCATCCAGCGGTCATGTTTTGATTTCCTCTCCTGTATTATAGTCAATGAGTGGCTTGTCACAACTTTCGAGCATTTTATTTAGTGTACATTTCAAGCCATCCAAACTGTCTGCTATAACATCTGGAATTTCTACCCATCCATTAACTTTTCCGTTATTGTCATAAAAAGCCTCCCTAATTTCATAAAGAGTCTCAGGCTCAGGCAGATATTTATGATTGTAGATTCTTTTGAAAACCCTATAGTTCCAACTCATTAAACAAATTCCTTTAGATACTCATCAATATCGGGCTGAAAATCCTGAGTCTCAGCCAAAACCATGGCAGCAAGATACAAGATATGATCTCTAGGATCTTCTCCGTCTTGAACATATTCTCTATAAGAATCTTGCTCAGATTGACTATCCATAATATATTTAGCACATTCAATTGAAGCATCACGCACGTTCATATGAAAACTCCGTAGGTTGTTGAAAAAATCCAGTATACCATACTATCGGAGGTTGTCAACACCAACCTTTAGAGATTATTTGGTGCTTCGTGGATGACTTTTGGGCAAAAGATCATTGTCCTGAACATAGTTTGGATTTGAGGGGCGACCATTTCTTAGCAAATATAAAAATGCGTTAACTCTTGCTATAGCCCATCCATCCCTACTCATTTTAGGAGCATGACTTGTACTAAATGCTCCTGCTCCCCTTCTATAAACAGCCTTTAACATACCAAGAGTAGCCTTACTACCCTTATCTTTTTTATTATGTTCAGTAACTAATTTTTGTAATCTTTTGGTTAAACTCTCATCAAAAGTTATATTACCCTTATCATCTTTAGCACTATCTGGTTTATTTTTCTTTGATCCTTTCTTCTGATCTTTTTTAGGAGCAGGAGTTTTTCTTGGATCATTTGGGCCGGGTTTTCCGTATTGAAGTGCTTTGATTGCTTCTAGATATTTATTAGTAAACATAGAGTTCCTCCTATGTTTTTAAATTACACCAATAATAGACGAGATAAATTATTAGACTAAATATACCCACAAAAACAAATAAATTCTGAATTTGATTTGTTCTAATGTAAACTAAATAATAATCATAAACTGCACAATCTATTTCTTTTTTACTATAATTTTCTGATTCTAATGTCCAATAAACTTGGTCTAAATTAATTTCTCTAGAATAATATCTTTTAACTATTTTATAGAGAATATAATCAGTATCAATATTTCTATATTCCACGACAGCCTCCATAAATTTTACCGCCCGCAAAATAGTAGTAAAAAACTAATCAATTTCTTTTAAACATCCACTGTAAAGACTATACCCTTCTTTTTCTTAACTTCAATAGGATGTTCATACTTAACGATATTGCTAACTACCCAACCATATTTCGGCGCTAAAAGATTCCAACCAAAATTTTCTTCATCTTCATTTATTTTGTGTCTATTATAATCAGAAATCCACTGTTTCTTAGTAACATATTTAAAACAATGACTAAAAGTAATTTCCCCGATTATTCTACTTTTAAATCTGCCCCTTCCTCCCGATGTTTCAATTAGTTTTAGAGGAACCCCCTCATACTTTTTAGGAAGCCGATAGGATCGTGTTTCCACACTTTTCGTGCCATTTATTAAAAGAGTAGACCAAGGGATCTGAATATTTAAACCATTCATTAGGCGCTCTTGTAAAGTCCCACAGTCAAATCACCATTCCTATAATTCTCATTACGATTATAAATAGGAAAGTTACCATGAAAATCTGGATCAATAGTCTTGATAAAATCGTCAGCGTATTTACATCCCTTCCAAAAATCATCAAACACTCTAGTCTGCTCAACACTATTATCACGAACCACAACAAAAGTCCAGTTCATTTGTACCTCATGCTATTAAGAAGTTGCTTTTGAATAATTTGTTCAAACACATCACCAAGAGAATTTCCAGTTTCAGTATAATGATCTATGCTATCTGGCCCATCATACATACTCCAATGATACTCACCATTTCTGTACCAAATTTCGATACTCATTATTCGATCCCACTATTATCAAAACTCTGAAAAAGACCATCAACATCTTCTAGTGTCCAAGGATAATTAGGACTATTTTCATCGTAATGCTTAATGTGTTCACTCAAACACTCAAGAGCATCCAGAATAATATTCATATCATGCTTTTCAATATAGTAATTCATACTGTGTCTCCAAGGGATACCGCCTAGTATACAGTGTTATCGGCACTTGTCAAGAGTCAGTTGAATCAAAATCCAAAAGATTTGGATTAATAAGATCAATCATATAATCTTTTATCATAGCCATTTTTAATTCGTCGTGATAGATCGGATCAATTTCTTGTGTTGATGTTATCCAAATGTCATTTATGATACGGTCAACAAGATCGCAAACACCCTCAAGATTATTCTTATCTAGAGTTTCATATTCTTTTTTAACTTTGATTTCTGTCATTAGAACATTCTTTCGATCTTATGAGGTTTATTTTCCACAATCTCAATTATAACATCAACACAACCAATAATTTCTTCAATATCATCAAGAATAATACTATTGTTGTTAGTAACAGAACCAATATTATTGGCCGACGATTTGATAATGTTGGCTAGTTCAAGTAGATCTTTTTTATCAAGATCGTTCATTCTTTTAGTTCCTTAATAGTTTGATATAAAACTCTTGCAACATCTTCAATCTTTCCAAGTTGGTCACTATCTAGATAGTTATAAATATCATTATCAAAAACTAAATGAGATAAACAATAAATTTCTTCACCAATATCAGAATAATGTGTCAATGAATCTATATCATTAGTCTTTTCCCAAAAACTTAGTTGTTTATGAAAAAATTTAATAACCGCTCGTTGTTTGTCGTTAATTTGTTTCATGAATTGCTTACAAAAGACTACTGAGATTATACCACTTTATCGGATCTTGTCAAGAGAGACTTTTTAAGTATTCAAACAACTTCTCATTATGTAAAGTTGCTGGATATATATTTTTGTCGAACTCATTACTATCAATGTAACGCCAGCCTTCAGTCTCTTTAAACTCCACCAATCTTTTGGATTTTTTATCTATTGTGCCAAGAGTTTTTTTTAATTCAATATTTTCAGGAAGTTTGTGTAAAACTTCTTTAGGTTTAACAGTGCCAAAGGGGGATCCAGTATCCCAATGAAATTCTGTATCTAAAAATTCATATCCAAACTTAAGTCTTATTCCAGTAAATCCGTTTTCTTTACTGTTAAAAACCGCTATAGATAAATTTCTACCGTGTATTTTGTAGACGTAACCGTGTTTACATTCAGAAAGGGGAATCATAAATCTTCAATCTTTATCTAATTTAAGTTTTTCTGTCCATATATCATTATGATTCATTGTTTTGCCATTTCACTTCTGTAACTATTTGAAATTTATCTCTATATTTTATATTTAAAGGTTTGTTCTTTTTTAAAGTTCTAATAACCATATCATGACTTCTTAAAATATTTATAATTGGAGTCATTTTATTAATAGTTATCTTTTCTTTAGAATCCCACCAACAGATACAGTTTTCGTTCCATTCTTTTGATTTTAATTTTTCAGAGAAGGGGGGACATGGAATATTTGTGTTCAACCAATAAAAAATATCTTCAATTTTTTCTAAGTTTTCTTTAGAAAATGTTTTCTTTTTTATTTCTATTTTTGCTCTGGTAATTATTCCAGTTAACGATAAAGGATGCCATCTTCGCCAATTTTCTTTTCTATAACCAGCCACAACAAAACGAATGTATCTCATTCTTGTAAACAATTAAGTCTAATATAGGAATTAGGTGGAAACTGATTATTAACCAACACTTCTCTTGTTATTGATTCATTTTCTTTTACTTTGGTCAAATACATAAATTGATTGTCGTCTATTATTGTTAATTCTATATTTTCAAATCTTTTAATTACTTTTCTAGTATCTTTATCAACAAATTCTATAGTATCTTTATACTGATAAGGATATACAGTGTGGTTTTTGGATAAAATGGTATGAATTTTTGCTCCAAACATTAATAGTATTAACGCCGACAAAAGAAAGAAAAATAAAATCCGGTTACTTTTATAAAAAAAATCTAGACTCTCATCAATAAATTTACTCATGTTTTATTCCTTTTCTGTACTGTGAATAGCCACATTTAACATATCTACTATTTCTTGCAACTCCTCTTTTGTACCTTCTATGCGAATACCCCGAGTATAATCGTCAGTGCGATAAAAATCTACATAATACCAATTTGAATGATCTTGTTCCCGTAGGACTTGAAATTTACTCTTTAACTCATCTGAATATTCAAATTTAGACACTCTAGCGTTCCATCCACTTTTTTTACATAAATCCGATATTGTTTTATACATTAGTTTTTTCCTCACATCCTGCTCTACAATCTTTTAAATCTTTCGATTGAATACATCTCCAAAGTTTACCATTCTGATGAACGGCCACACAATTCATAGCCCCGTGTAATTTACAATGAGGAGTTGGTTTTACCTTTTCATGTGTTGTTTTAATTTCTACTAAATCAAAGTTACTATTATTATCCTCAATAGGAAAATAACCTAAAAATTGTTTATCTACAGAGGATAATTCTCTCATATACATAGAAAGTTCCATTTCTGTTATTTGTTGTAACAGATTTTGTGCTAACTTAGTGTCCTCTATTTGTTGTTTAGAGAATTTCATGAGTTATTTTCTATCTCATTATCTAAACATTTTAGTATATCATTTCTTTCAAGATACATTTTAATTACCTGATTATTTGAATGAAAATTTTTCCAAGCCTCACAAATTGGACACAAATATTCATATTCTTCACATTCTTTTCCAAAATACTTCTCGACTTCATAATGGGTCATTGGAACTTCTATTTTAACCCAATCTAAATTAGTGCCAAACTTCTTTTTAAGAGCGAATAGTTGTTGATCTGGATTACTTATCATAAGTTTAAAAGTAAGAAATAGATTATTTCCACTAAAATCCCCATTTACCCAATCTTATAATCATCAGCCACACATTTACTTTTGAGACTTTATTTTTCGCTGCATTTGCAGAATAAAATTATCACAGACCCTATTGGCAATATCCCATAAGAACCAACTTAATCATTTTAGAGCCTCAACCAGAGTAGCCAAAGCGGCCTCTTTCTCATCAGTATCAGACTCTTGGCTACTTATAATTTTAACCATATCGTGAATTACAGTCTGCACTTCACAACTTGACTCTAAATATTTGTTAAAAATAGGAATACATTGTAAAATGTGTTTCATTTTATTTCTCTTTTGTTTATTTTCCCTTATAAGATACCGCACTAACACTACTATTAAGAATCATAACGCAGAACCAATTCAACAGAGAGTATTCTACAGTTGTTTTGAATAAGGTATTAACTGCCCAGATTTGAATGAACGGCCCGACCACTATAAAAAATAGTGCGACTATTAGGATGATTAGAAAAAGAGTTAAGTTAACTTTGTATTGTTTCATTACTTATAATTCTCCGGATTGTTGCAAAAACTATCAAATTGATTATTCCACTCTATAAAACTATTCATAGCCTGAGAATGATTGTCAAAAGACCACAATACTCTATAGGTAGTATGATTTTGTTCATCAACACCAGTTTCTCTAACAATATTGTTGTCTATCACAATATCACTATACTCTGGATAACCCAATAGTTCTAGCCAAGTTTTTGTGTTCTTGGTTATATATTCAACCGCAATTTTTAGATGATCGTTATTCATATTTTATTCTTTAAGCAAAAATTGATTATTGATAGCCTTAAAACTAACCTTTCCACAAACGTCCCTTATTACTATTCCTTCTCTTTCTTGAGAACTTTTGGCAGAAGGGAAATGTTCAATGTATTTGCCCTGAGCCTTAGTTAGTAGATCGTCCATAGTATAATTGAAACTTGGGCCTTTGTCAAGTATAGGTACAAATTTTAAACCTAATCGCTCAACAATATCTAAACTATCATCCAAACACAATTTAGTATTAGTAGAGATATCCACAACATTAAATATATACAAATCCGTTATATTTAAACCTAAAGGATTTTTTTGGATTCCTGGCCCAAGAATCTCTCCCTGTATTGCAATTTTTCTACCCTCATTCCACAAGTCTCTTAATCCCTGCTCAATATTGTACCTTTCGGCTATTTTCCAAAAACTATGGTCATCATTTCTTTTATAACTATAATTTCTACCACAAACATGAAAAACTTCGTCTTTAGGATCTATTAAAAAGGTGCTGCTCGTACCATCCAGTTTTAAACTAATGTAGTATGGATGCCCTGTGAGAGTCTCAATGAACTTGTATTCGTCATTTAACTGAACTCTGGTTTCGTCAGTTTTACTAATAGGCCATGAGAATGATTTTGCATCTCCTTTAATAGAAGCCGGAATTGGTGGCTCGTATTTTTCTATTTCTAATAGTTCAGTAACGTCTGCGCCAACACTCAATCCTGACAGTTTAGGAAATACATTTATTGGTAAGGCTAATCCCTGTGAGATTTGCTTTTTTAACCTAATTGTTTTTAGTCTAAATTTCTTGAAAGTTTCATTCCAACAACTTTTTCGTAGAAACTCAAACTCTGGAATTTCTGGTAGCAAAGAGTCAATCTCAAAATAAACACAAAGATCATCAGGTTGGAATTCACCCTTCTTGCTAACACACTCCCAACCTAAAATACCGACAGTTTCTATACTATCAGCATCCGGTATGGGTTTAATATACTTGATCTTTTGTATACTTGCAAGTTTTCTCATGAGGCTCACTATAATCAATAGTCATCATATTTAAAATAACATTCTTCACTACAAAACCAACCCAGCAAACTTTGAACACCACCCTTATGAACAGGACATCTATAATCGTTGGCTATTTTATAGGGAATCAAACCATCTTTACCCCACTCTTGTTTTTCGCATGTATAGACCATATTACCACACGCCACACATTTTTCAATAGGGGCAGTAGGATCGCAACATTCAAGTTTCATCACTTTTATCTTTCCACAAAGGATAGTCTTTATTGTTTTTATCTAATAAATCCGCTAAGTTCAGTATTTCTCGCTCGCTCCAACCTGAGAAACAACCTCTAAAATGAATTTGAGTTAATTCGTGACGAGGAGTATTCTCATAATATTTTTGTACTGCTTCTATCCAAATTTTTGTGGCAGATTGTAGAGGATTTTCGGTCATTTTTATAGCAAGCCTTCTTTGGTTAAAACCTTATATAAACTATCAACTTCTGTTTTTTCTAATCTTAATTCTGTAGGCTCAGAACTGTCCCAGTTATATACCCTGACTAGGTATGGCTTGTTTTTTAATAGTGGGTTGTAATGAACCTCTATGAGATCATAATCAAGAATTAAGGTGCGAACGAGAGTTGTCATTAATATAAATTACTGGTTGAATCATCTACTTTTGTCCTATATTACTACTAATAAAATCGACCAATCCCCTTAACTTATCTTTGGACGTTTCAAATGCTACGCTCTTATCATTACGATCATTGTAAATAGAAACATAAACCCAATTACGATCAGTGGTCATTTCCATACTAATATCACTATCAATATCAAAATGAGAACTTTTGCGTTGGTCTTCATTAATTATCATATAATCTCCCAGTTTTTCTCAATAGTATTAGCAATAGTCTTAAAATTATATTCAGAATCGTTCATATCAGCCAAATTATGTTGACCGTCTTTCATAACAATAAAAATCATTAGGCCAATATTTTGGTTGTGGATTAGTTGGCATTGGTACTGGTTGTGATGGAGGACTATACCTATGATGATCTTTATTTTTGAGATTTTCTACTTCCTTGATTAATTCTTTAACCTTCTGTTCAAGATTAACCAAAGACTCCAACACAACATCAATCTTTTGTTTAACCGGCTTTTTCTTTTTAGCGGTTTTCTTTTTCATTGTTTTTCTCCATTAGTTTATCAATATAAATTTCTTGAGATTGCTGAACCATAATAACCATATCAATTCGGTGAGATAAAATAGTCAATCTATGATAACAAATTACTGTACCCACAACGAGTAGTGGACAAATTATAAAGATAAGTATATAGTTAATGAATTCTGTCATAACGTCTTTCATTATTCATCCTCCAATAAAACATTTCATAAAATCAGATTCTAAATCTAGTTGTTCCCAATCTTCTAGTGTTACATTACCCTTAATCATATAAGAGTCATTCCTAGTATAATCTTTATCAATATAAAAAGGATCACTATCTATGCTTTTCATGTCGTTCAAATCGGCCACAAGTTCTTGAGCCTCTTTGTGACCGTGAACATAACTAAAACATTCTATGAGATTAAGATTAACCATATTGAGTCCACCTTCGCTCAGTAACAATATCCTTATACTTTTCGCCCGCAGGAGTTAGTTGCACCATGCCACCCACACAAAAAATACAACCATCCTTATCATTAGGCTCATCATACCTATCTCCACCATCTTCATCATAATGGTCGAAATACAGAGTTAAACCAGTTTTTTCATAAAAAGCATTTTTAAGGTCTGCTACAAGATGATTATATTTCTCACCGACTTCTTCTGCTACCTTTTGGTTATAATCATCATCATGATCGTCATCATAACAACTATCCAAAATAGCATCTTCTACATAGGAAATATCGTCCCAACACAACCATTGGCCCATAACGCCCCAGCCAATATGCTTGAAAAACTTCTCGTTCTCAATAGACTCAATTTGTTCTGGACAGATTTTCTTTAAATCATCATATCCAATAACAAAACTACTAACAGCAAAACTTCCACTTCCCATAATATGTTTCTCCAAAGGGTTACAGAGAGTATACCATCTTATCGTCAGTTGTCAAGAGTGACTTTAGCCGTTTTCCCCAAAATCTCACGAAAATTAAACAACTCATCTAACCTAGATTGTTCCAGTTCTACCTTTTCTTTTTGAATTTTTATTTTGTGGTCAATATCATTTACGGTTGCTGGTCTAATTTCTTTGCAGTTTCTTAATCCATAATACCAATCTTTTTGATCTGTAAAAAAAGTGGAACAATACTCTGGATCATATTCTGCCTCAAATACATGAGAAACACCACCAAAAGGATTTATCAGAGAAACTATATCGCCCTTTTTCCAGTTTGGTTTGTCTTTCATTTATTCTCCAGCATTTGTTCTATTTTAGCCAATTTAAACAATAGATCACTATCTCTTTCAAGAGAACGTCGAAAAGATTCTTCTTGAGATTGCTGAACCATAATAACCATATCAATTCTGTGAGACAAAACAGAAGATCTATGATAACAAATAGCAAAACTAACAATAATAAGTGTTAGATAAAATAAATCTCTCATTAATTATTCTCCAGTAGCATCATCAATATACCAATCATATTCTCCATCCCTTGCAAAACCCTCCAAATCTTCACTAAGACTATCAATAGCAAAGGTAGCATCCTCACTATTAGCGTCTTTAATTTCTGGAAAATCAAATACTACAATAACTTTCATTAGTTCTTTTCCAAATAGGGTTCAATCTAGTATACCATATACATCGGCAGTTGTCAATAGCAACCTTGAGAAAAACGCCAAAAGCCGTTATTGTGGGCTATTGATAATCTGAAAAAATCAGATTCGTGGGAATCTGGCCCCGTAGATATGTAATTCTTTTGATTTGTTGCCAATTTCAACCCTATTTACCATAATTGACTGTTTGATTAAGTTTTTTAAGGGGTCGAATATCCCTTAGACGGTTATGAATAATGGTCAAATTTTGACGTTCGGGGGTTAGTTTTTCATGAAGATAGTCACCAATTACTCTCTTCAACAGACTAATTTCACGATCTGTTAACAAGACTGATCTGTACATAAAATATTCATTTTCCTCGAGAATTATTAAGAAAAACACCACTACCACCATTACCAGAATATACCAGAAAACCAGAGAGTTGTCAAGAGAGACTTTTGAGATTCTCTATTGTTGCTTTTAGTCCATTTTAGATACCGGCACGTTTAATAAGCAAAAACTGGTCAAATATACACTAAAAACACTGTTTTCGGCTTTAAAACGCATAAAAAGATGTTTCTTGAGATTCTTGAGATGAGTATTCTATGGTTTTTTGTGGTTTAAAATTCATTTTTGAATAATAATTTACTATATATCTACTGGAAATTATAGAAAAAACCGTAAAAAAAGCAATTATTACTAAACTTTTAACAAAAGGCTTGTGAAATTCTTTACTCATCAATTTCTCCATACTCATGAGATAAATAGGTATATAGGGTTAAATATAAAGTGATGCAGAAAAATAGGATTAAATTACCATAATCTTTAAAAAGGCCCAAATCACTCATTATTTATTACTTAGGAGGTTTGATAATCTTGATAGCCACCGTAGCCAAGATGGAAATTGATACTATTGATATCATAAAAATTACAGAGGCTAAAATAATTTCTTGGGTAGAGTTCATAGGTTACTAGTTTCTCTCTGGGCCTTATTGTACCATTGACTATTTTCTGTTTTTAAAAAGTTTAGATACATATTAAAAACATTTTCTGTCACTTGTTTGTAACTATTTTCACTTTTGCAAATTTTATCTATAAAACTATCTTTGTGATCTGTTAAAGAATATTTGGGAAAAGGATCATACAGTTTTTTATTGGGATAAATTCTGATGTAATATTTATCATGAATTGGATTAATTTGAGTAACATCTCTAGAATAGCCAATTTTTAAACTTTTGGCAAAAACTTTAGAGTCATCAATTTTCCTACAAGAATTTTCGTTGTCGTCCTGATATTCTTGGTATTGTAGTGTTGTAGTGTTGTATAGTATTTATTCATGTTTTATCATAGTTTGGGGAGAAAAGTTGTCAAGTTTGTCTCTTTTTGAATCTTAGGAATTTTAGAAACTTCTCAAACCAAGTTTCTCTAAAAAAGATTTTCGGATAAATTTCCCCAGTATTCATATTATAATATTCATATGCTGGTCTATATTCTGAGTTTTGTTTTTTCTTTTTAACAGACTTTTTCTTTTTCTTTTTAGTATTTTTTTTAACTTTTTTCTTGACCATATAATCTCACTGACTACGAGCAACTGGGGCAAACCTATTAGTTAGGGTGATACAAATAGGGATTTTGATATGATAATTATTACTATTATTGAAAATATTAATCATTATAATCTCGCTGACTATGAGCAACCGGGGCAATCCTATTATATTAGGTAGGACAGTCCCCTTTGTATGTTAACTTGGGAATAAGACTGGTACTTTCACTAGTGATGGTTTTAATATCAATAGTTAAGATAGGAACAACATGCCCATTATTTTTCCTAAATCTTTCTATCATACGATTAATATCCTGCAAAATTCTTTCTCCACTAATCTCTTTATCTAAAACATATGCTATCATAAACCCCTGACTTTCGCTGACTACAACCAAAAAAACCAATCCTAAAGGATGGGGAAAAACAAGCGCATGGCTAGAATCGAACTAGCGACAAAAGATTGGAAATCTTTAGTTTTACCACTAAACTACACGCGCTTATACATTTTTTTCTCCTAGTCTTGACAATCCTTTTGTTTCTGATAAACTCTAGTTAACGACCAATATTCAACAAACCAATAACGATAGCAGCACTAAGAGCAAATACCATAAATATTTTTCTCCAAAAAAGACCACGGTTCCAAAACACAACAACACCCTATCATACCATACCGGAGGGGGAGTCGCAACTCCTCTCCTCTTAACCCGTTGGTATCACTAGGGTTACAACAAGGGCTAGAGGATCGTATAAAATCCTATTAGAGTTTCAAATTTGAGGTTTGTGACATTTTATTTAAATCTCTTTGTGAGGATTAGCCAACTTTAGACAGAGCCATTCTAGAGCCTTCAAAAAAATAAGAATGATTGGATAAAAATTTTCTTGCTTGACAAGGTATTCTCTGGAGGTTATCTGTTTAGCAGAGGACAGAAGTAATATTCTAGGAATTGTTAGTAGTGATAAGTGTAAGAAGTAGTGAATAGAGTAATAGTTATTTAGTATCTAGTTACTAAGAATCTATAATTTCTAGAACTCACTAACAACCCCCACTGCATCACAACAAAATATAATCTTCTAAAAATACCAACATTTTCCAGAGGAAGGGTGAGCATAATCCATTAAACTATTCTGGTACAGTTTCCTAATTATTTTTACCGAAAACAACCAGGGACTTGACAAGGAAAAAAAACACGAGATTATAAACTAACACAACAACAATTTTGGTTAAAAAAGTAGAAACGGATGGAATCGAACCATCTTGACGAATTTATAAGATTCGCATCTTAGACCATTAGATGACGTTTCCGTAATTTTATCAAGAAAAGACAAGGGTTAATCTGTGGAATCATTATAAGATTCACTTTTTTGTAGACTTATTAATACTCTCAAGAAGATTCAGAACACTCTTATGAGTAATTTTATCAAGAAAAGGATCATTACTATAAGAGATTAGACCAAAAATAATGATAACCATTTCCTCACTAGTAAACTTATAACTATCATATTCAACATCATACTTCATAGTTAATGTTCCTTGAAGCAAAGTAGCAAAAGATAAAATAGACAACAAGAATCAAGCAGACCATCATTCAAACTCCTGAATAGTAGCAATATTTTCGGCCCCAAAATCACCAAAGAATTCTGGGTCATTATATAGTTTGCTATTAAGATAACCGGCTATACAATCTTTGTTATAAATTCCCTGACCATATCACAAATATTATCATCAATAACCAGTTCAATTTCAACCTTTACAAGTTTCATGTTTTTGCTCCAAGATTAATTGATTCATATAGACGCCAGCAATCTCTTGCCACTCTTTACATTCATCCATATGTCTTTGTTCACCAGTAATAGAATACCACTTTAGCCTGTTACTAGCCATATCCAAAGCATGATTAATAGCACCAATAATATTACTCATTATTTCTCCAATCAGGATAAATCATATTATACAACCCAGGAAAAGTATTCATTAGATCTCTTCTCTGATTAATCTCCATAGTACTAAGCAACCTCTCAAGAACAACCCTAATCTGACTAGCACTCATATTATCCAGACTAGGTTTATGATCTTTTCCCACTAGACTATAATCATTTCTCATATTTATTCCTCTTCTGCATAATCTTGTATAGCATCATCAATATACCAAACATTACCAGTATCGTCACCAAAATCTAACAAATCTTCAGTTAGACTATCTATAATCCAATCTGCTTTTTCGCTATCAACATCCACATCGGGATAATCAAAAACCACAATAACTTTCATTTTATCCTCCGTAGCGACATCCGTACAACATCATAAACTGTAGAAATAAATAGACTACTAAATATTTGTAAAATTCTTCATATGGCGGTTTTAATATATTCATAATAGAAATCCTATAAAAAGTTTCTATTATTTAATATACCCCTATTTCTAACTGACTATCACTAACGCCAGCAAATAGGTAGGATCGGGTAATACTGATAATTGTTCTCAATAAATTTAAGCATATTAGACTCAATGATACCAGTCCCATAGAACCAGTATAACATACCTTTCCACTTGACGCAAGTGGTTGAGATATAAGAACTTACGTTCATGACTAAAGTTAATGGTCTGGGTTTTTCACTGACTATCACTAAGACCCGCAATCCTAGAGGATAGGGTGAAACGAGCGTTTCTTAAGCATTTCACTCTGAGAAAGGTTCGTTTTTTAGGGTAAAAAATAAGAAGATTATTAATAGTCATTATTCATAAAACAGAGATAATAGATTAGATATAGTACAATAATATATTCCATAATTTAATTTTACTCTTTCTTTAATATTTTCTCTAACCTCTTACCACACAACCACTTACGCTCACTCCATTGTATCGTCACTCGTGGAGTTGGTCAATTAGGGTTTATTAGATAATTTGATAAAGTTTGGATGCTTGCCATTTTGACAGGTGCCGCGGGATCTCTGCTATTTTGGCACCCGGCCCGCGGAGCCTGCCATTTTGGCAGATAGGGCAAGAGCCGCCGTAGGTTACTTCCTCTGTCCCTACGGCGACTCCACCCTGCTCACGCCACGAAAGGAAGATTAGATAGAGTTAGCAAACTCCAGAGCACTTTCCAACGCCCTATTATTCTCGTTAGCATTAACTCCGAACCAGAGGCTATCGAGTCGGTTGTCGGTCGTGCGACCCTTACTCCAATTAAGATACTCATTAAATCCATTGTAGGCTGCCCAATAAGTTCCACGAACATTAGCGGCACTCTGCTTCGGGCCTTCGATACGACTCATAATATCGTCCATAATATTACGAGTACGAGTCTTAATATCCTCGTCAGCACCCTTAATATTCAGCACAACCTTAACATACTTATCAATATCCTTCTGGTTAAACTGCTTACTAGCAAGGAACCGATACTGTTCAGCAGTAGCCTCAAAACCAACATTAATATTGTCCATAATATCACGAACCATTTCCAGATTCTTCTGGCTGGAGCGAGTGTGACGAATACGAATCATCTTACTATCACTATGCTTGTGAGCATAAGACAGAGTATTCACGCAGACCACGCGAATCGGAGTATATCCGACGCGAATAGCCGTGGTTCCATCGTGACTATTAGAAAGCAGAATAAACTTGCTAACTTCATCGCCCGGAACAATCTCACTATTATCACGGTTCAGTTGAGCAAGTACCCAAACTTTCTGACCGCTGTGGAGCGATCCGGCGGTATGAATAGCACACTCATTAGCATCCAGAAAGGGCTGGAACCAATCAAAAGCATCCTTATTCTGGAGAGGGGTATAACGAGGCCCGACAACTCCCAGGATACTATCATCAGTCTTGCGATAGGTGGCACGATGGTTCACGGGAGTACCATCAACGGTCTGCAAATCCTTCAGACCAACTTCCCAATCCAAACCAGCAGCGACGATAGCATCATTCACGTTAATACCCTCATCGACACTATTGCCAAGGCCATGCCAAGGCGTCTCACCAACAAACATCATCTTTTCAACAGCAGCAGGCATAATCAAACTCCTTCGTGGTGGTTAACTTCTTTCGTTCCGATACGCTGATTCTACCATACGTTATCGGCCTGTCAAGCATAGGAAATGAAGAAATCTTTTCTGCCATTTTGGCAGGCGGCGCGCGGAAACTGCCGTTTTGGCAGTTAAGAAATATTTAGTAGCGGAATTCCAAGATCACGTTCACACATTTTAGACCCTTCTTTATTATTCTTATAAACACATTCATTAGGTAGATAGCAATAAACTCCTACGCATATTGATCTCGCATATTCTCTTTTTAAAGAATTTTTAATATGTTTAACAGTATCTCCAGAACAAATTAAATCGTCTAGTATAATGTATCGAAAAGTAGCAACTCCTTCTGTTTTAAATTTAGAATAACAATCTTCATTCTTTTTACGAACTATTACAATATTTTTGTCTAGCAATTCTGCTACTTGTGCTACTACCAACAAACCACTCACACCACAACAAGCAATACTATCAAAGTCGCTTGATATTTTTCTCAAATCACAAAACGCCTTAATAATAGTCTTAGTTCTATATTTATGATTTAATACATGACAAGTGTGGCTCGCTCCTTGAATAATTTTATTATCTTTAGTTAATCTTACATCTTCAATACTCGTGTTTAAAATATTCATTATAAAAGCGGACGGATGGATTTGAACCATCTAAGAAAAGAAAGAATTAATTCTTATGGTATATAATACTTGTCCCACCAAGTTGCGTCCATCAGACGAGAAAGGGCTATTCGTTGTCTAGTTCATCTACCACATTATGGTAGTAGTGTTCATAATAATCTTGATAATCATTTTGGTCAGCGTGGTCATAAGAATCACCATCATCAAAATAATCGTCCTCATAGAGAAATTCACTATCCTCTACAACACGATCATAATCAAACTCATATTCATCATTATACATAGTCTTTTTCCTTTCGATTCTATTCTACACCAAAACTAACCTTCTGTCAAGTAGGCCCGCAGGGACATGCACCCCGTTCAATAGATTAAAAGTCTATTGCATCACTACTAATGCTTCGAGCCCGTGATCCTATCATATCACATCTTATCGACCCGTCAACCCCAAAACTTTAGATTTTCGCTGACTACAACCACCCTAACCAAATCCGTAGGATTAGGTAAGACGGAATCTGAGGGATTCGAACCCCCGGAGGATTTTAACCCTCGGCGGTTTAGTAAACCGCTGCCTTAAACCACTCGGCCAAGATTCCAAGCAAAGGCGGAGGGAATCGAACCCCCATCTACGGTTTTGGAGACCGTCGTTCTACCGTTGAACTACGCCAATGTTCGTAACTCTACATCAGCCTCCGACTCTTATTCTACAACACGGTATCTCGTTGTCAAACTAAAAAATTGAGTGCCATTTTGGCAGATCGGGCGCGGAGCCTGCCAATTTGGCAAAAGCGAGTAGAGAGAATCGAACTCCCACAATCTGTTTGGTAAACAGACACACTACCATTGTGTTATACTCGCGATTATTTGACACTCTTTAACTGGCGAGACAAGATTCGAACTTGTAACCTAGCGGTTAACAGCCGCTTGCACTACCGTTGTGCTACCCGCCAATATATTTAAAATGCCCAGATTCATTCTAGTCCTCAGTGGAGGAGTTGAACCACTTGACGCCGCCACACATAATATGTCAATTGATTTACAGTCAACCGTGTGGAACACTGAGGTTAAAGGCCGGTAGTAGGAGTTGCACCCACGACATTCAAATTACAAATTTGACACTCTGCTGACTGAGTTATACCGGCATTGCAAGACTCGCCATCTCTGACGAGTCAAGATCGCTCTATCCACATGGGTAGATACGACAAATTGGGGAGGCGGGATTCGAACCCGCGAATACTGGCTTATGAGACCAGTGAGTTAGACCAGACTACTCTACTCCCCGCTTTTTACATATTATACTCATCACGCCACTGTTTGTCAATAGTTTTTCTAGTACGCAGTCGTTTAGGACGATTATCGAATCTAGTTTCTCGATATTCCTTGTGACCCGTAGATACTTCCCAAGGTTTCTTGACCTTGAGGTGGTTGCGTCGTGGGCGAATATCGTCGTTGTTGTGGAGGTGAATCATACCAAAAACCATTTTCGTGCTGATAAAAAACTTTGTCTACGTTGGGATCATAACACATTAAGCAGTATTGTAGTGGGTACACCGGCTTTGTCAATACTGTTTTTTCTTCTTGTAAAATCGGTATTTTAATCTCACCCTTTTGAAAATCTTTCAATCCGTTGTAGGCTAATCCAAGAACCGCTACCAGAACTCCAATCCATTGTATCATAGGTATTCCTCTTGTCAACACTTGCTTGTCCATATAGAGAATATCGGCCATCCACGCTCAAAACTTTAACTGCCATTTTGGCAGATCGTGCGGCGGGCCTGCCATTATGGCATACCCTTTTTTCTTTCATTTTCATGATACTGATTAATAACCTTTTGAGTTTTAATAACTTGAGTTAAACTATCAGCATTTTTATAGTCACGGAATCCGCGCTCATCAACATAGAAATACTCATCAAAAATATCAAACTCGTTAGTATCCTCAAATACGGCTACGGCCGCATCCATAGGACTACTATCTCTAATACTGATAACCCGCTCGACAGTATTACTTTTTACATACCATTTGCTCATGATCAACTCCCTAATGTAATATAGATATTATCTTCGTCGTGATTATCCCAGTCTAATCTTGTCTCAAGAATATCTTCCAGCATATTGACACTAAGCAAAGTATCATAGTTAGTACCAAAACTAACATCACTATTACAAATAGCGTCCATAACATTACCCAAATCTAACCGATTATGCTCACAAACTTCACTAATATCCAAACAAGTATAGGTAAAACTTTTCATCTTATCCTCAGTGTGCAGGAAATAGTACGTTAGCCAAACCCTTGACGCAGAGATTACATTCTATACTATCTTTCGTGCCGGTGCAAGTGATAATATCACGACCACGACGGATTTCGGGACACGTTACAAACTTACTGCCGTTCAGTACCACAAGTTTCGGCAGACTAGACCGCCAAGCATCAGCCTTTTTCTTACCTCGCGGACGTTTCGGGGCAATCTTTTCGTCACTGTCACACCATGCGAACAACTTGAAACCCTGGGCAAGAGCCTCTCCCATATCATTATCGTCGTGGACACTAGCATAGACTGCCATATACTTTTCCAGACTCACAAGCCTATCATCATAAATATGGGTATAAAACCACATATCGGGGAGCGTATCGCCACTAGCAAGAATACTCTCACATGCCCACGTTACATTAGCAAGATATTCAAGGTCGAGTTCGCCGTTGAGAAACCAATCCCCTCTTTCGTGCCAGCGAATAGACTTCTCACGACGTTTGGCGTCCAGAATCATAGATCGAATCTTATGCTTTTCGGTAATAAGATTTTGCATAGCAGCAGGACGAACATTAGGATAAATCAACTCACTCTGCTCGGCATAGCATCCGTTACCAAGATAGTCGCAATCGGACGGACAAGTATCGCCAACCGGACGCGAAACCACAACGCACCCCTTACCCAACTTATCGTTACCGTCTGCAACTTTCATGATTGTCTCCTCGTGTCTCTCGATTCTACACTATCTTATCGGCTTGTCAACACGAAAAACTTTGAGAAAAATAACTGCCATATTGGCAGATCGGCCGCCCGCGCTGCCGTTTTGGCATATACGGTGGCTAGTGGGATTCGAACCCACAACAAACAGAATCACAATCTGTTACTCTATCCATTTGAGTTATAGCCACAGTAGCCCCAAGAGGAATCGAACCTCTATCAAAGGATTAGAAATCCCTTATTTTCTCCGTTAAACTATGGGGCCGTATGTTTATTATACCACTCCTACTCAATGCCGCAAGCCCCGCACGGCGTCCCGTGGGGGCTATACGGTTTTGTGGTGTTATCGTCTTACCACGACATAATTATTTAATCTCTAATGGGTCGATAACTTCAGCGGAACCACCCGCCTTATCTGGTTGGTTAGACCCCTCTAGGTTGCACCTTTCGGCCTTGCAACGAGCCATCTCTACCTATTACGCGGGATTTTCACCCGCCGCACTATGCCTAAAATCTATTTATACTGGCATAGTCCAGTTGATTATATTCGCTGGTTATCTCTATCCGATACGGAGGTTTTACCCGATAACTAGGTACTAGCCTATTGGACTAGATTTTTCCAGCAGCGATATAATCTATTTTGTCAGGCAACAGCCTCCTCTTCCTTCTCGACCTTACTATTGTGGGCATCTCCAGCAGCCTTGGCGGTCACACCAGTAACCCTAGCACGCCAGACCTTGTAGCCCTGCTCGCTGAACGCCTTGACCTCACCGGCCTTGACGTTAGCATGAACATCATCGGGCAGAGCCTCACGCAGACACTCACCAATCGAATCAACCACAACCTCACGATCAAGATCATCAGCAACAATATCGACAACAAAAGAAAACTTCTTCATGGCAAACCTCCAAGTAGTAGTGTTAGTCAAATCGAACAAACCAATCATATCACGCAAAACATCACTTGTCAAGAGCCAATCCGAACTTTTCTTAGCGTTG